>Ga0256913_10000742_pt1 | contig 16891 bp, 14 predicted proteins | sample Axial_MatmetaG_FD_185970 | JGI IMG/M metagenome (GOLD analysis project Ga0256913, IMG submission 185970) | Deep-sea worm associated microbial mat communities from Axial Seamount, Juan de Fuca Ridge, Pacific Ocean - Axial_Mat | ecosystem: Environmental > Aquatic > Marine > Oceanic > Microbial... | reverse complement strand
CCGAAGCTTTAGCGCAGGCGGAGTTCTCCTTTCCTTTACAACACCTGCAAGGTTAGTTCCTGCGCACCGGCCTGCCAAAACCTTACAGGAGTTTGCTTTCGCTCTTTCGCCCCCTCGCCCCCTCGCCCTTTCGCTCTATCGCCCTATCGTCCCTTCCTTCGTCCACCGAAGCTTTAGCGCAGGCGGAATCGTCACTCCCCGTACCACCCCGCATACATATTATAACTGTTTGCTATCCTGTTTATTTCACCTTCAACCAATTCAATATCAACCGATTTTATTTTTTTAGCAGGAACTCCGGCATATACACTGCCCGACTCCACAACTGTTCCTTTCGACACAACGGCACCTGCAGCAATTATCGAATTACTTTCAATTACAACATTATCCATAATTATTGCACCCATCCCTATCAGGACATTGTCTTTTATCGTACATCCGTGTACTACTGCATTATGAGCTATCGAAACATTATTACCAATTTCGACCGGTGCCTTTTTGTAGGTGCAATGAACGGTTGCATTATCCTGAATGTTCACATTATTCCCGATTCTGATATAATGCACATCACCTCTGACAACTGCGCTGAACCATACACTGCAATTGTCGCCCATTACCACATCACCTGTAATTGTAGCATTATCGGCAAGAAAACAACCTTTGCCAAACTTCGGAAGAACTCCTTTTACCGGTTTTATAAGTGCCATTTTTGTACTTTGTTTTTTGCAAAAATAGTATTTATTTCCTCGAATTCATCTTTATAGTTGCCTTTTCGGGATAGTCAATTGAGTAATGCAGACCCCGGCTCTCTTTCCGCACCTGCGCCATTTTAATTATCAGGTACGACACATTTATAAGATTTCTCAATTCGCAAATCTTGGTATTTATGATAGACTTGTTATAAAGGTCTTCAGTTTCGCGATAGATGATCTCAAGCCGGTCGAGGGCACGTTTTAACCGCAAGTCGGAACGTACAATTCCGACATAGCTCGACATCAGAAGTTGCAATTCTTTTATGGTTTGAGTAATCAATATCATCTCTTCATTATAAACCAGTCCTTCTTCATTCCAGTCGGGCACTTCATCTTTAAAAGAGATATTCTCCGTTTTTTTAACCGAATCGGTTGCAGCCCTGTGCGAAAATACCGCCGCCTCAAGCAGGGAGTTGGAAGCGAGCCTGTTGGCACCATGCAAACCTGTTGAAGCACACTCTCCGGTAGCATAAAGATTTTGAACGGAGCTTCTCGCGTATTCGTCAACCTTTATTCCTCCGCACTGGTAGTGAGCAGCAGGAACAACCGGTATCATCTCTTTCGTGATGTCAATACCGATACTGAGACATTTGGCATATATCGTCGGAAAGTGGGTTATCAACTCGTTTTTGTTGAGATGTGTAGAGTCGAGGTATACGTGGTCCTCGCCGCTGAGTTTCATTTCGGTGTCAATAGCGCGTGCAACAATGTCACGGGGAGCAAGAGATCCCCGTCCATCGTATTTGTGCATAAACTCTTCTCCGTTACGGGTTTTCAGAACTGCTCCGAAACCTCGCATTGCTTCAGTAATTAAGAAAGATGGACGTTCGGTAGGATTATACAGTGATGTTGGATGAAACTGCACAAACTCCATATTTTCAATGGTCGCTTTTGCCCTGTATGCCATAGCGACCCCGTCACCGGTGGCGATTTTCGGATTTGTGGTCGTGAAATAAACATTTCCCGAACCTCCCGTTGCAAGGAGCGTCACCTTCGACAAAATTGTAATTATATCACCCGTATCGGGACACAAAACATAAGCTCCGTAACACTGAATATCGGGCATACCCCTCGAAACACCGACTCCAAGGTGGTGCTGTGTTATCAGGTCTATGGCAAAATGATTTTCAAGTATTTCGATATTCGGATGTTTGTGAACCTGCTCCAACAAAGCCCGCTCTACCTCAAGTCCGGTAGCGTCTTTGTGATGAAGAACCCTGTTTTCGGAATGACCTCCCTCTTTTCCGAGGTCGAACTTCCCCGATTTCGTTTTATCGAATTGTGTTCCCCACTCTATAAGCTCTTTAATTCGTTCGGTTGACTCGGTGATGGTTATTCTTACTATATTTTCATCGCAAAGATCGTCACCGGCTATCAGTGTATCGCTTATATGCTTTTCGTAAGTGTCGGGCGAATACATAACGGCAGCAATACCACCCTGAGCATATTTGGTTGCCGTTTCTTCGGCTTTGTCTTTTGTTACAACAATGACACTTCCGTGTGATGCCACTTTCAGTGCATAGCTAAGTCCTGCAATGCCCGAACCTATAACCAGAAAATCTACCTTTTTACGCATAATCTAAATTTTGTACAAATTTAGATATTTTGTACATACCATAAACTATTTCTTAATAACCTTTACTGTTTCCATTTTATATCAGATGTCGGATATTCCGTCATTGTTTCTCAATCTATCTCCTGCCAAGTTTTACTTCCGTCTGTTATCCTTAATACTGAATCTGTTTCGGCGAATATCCCGTTGAAATTATCGTAAAGATTAGACATTAGAACGGTTGACCGGTTTCCCACCGCTATAATCCTTGAAGTTCCGGGTACTTTGGTTATGGAATGTAATGGTTGTGAAAATTTTATAAAAAATTACAAATCCCGAACTGCTCTATGATTTATTCATTAAAAATTGTAGAGGAATACGACACCGAATAAGCTGTAAAATATCCGACAGCATCACCCGAAATATTTGAAATAATATTTGCCGGAGGGCCGCTGAACAGTGGATTTCTGAACCTGAAGGTTTCATTGCGAAGTTCGTCAATAAAAGTAAAAAAGTCTTTGGTTATTCCACCCATCTTAAGAGTTATAACATCACCGGGAACCAGATTGACATCATCACCCCGCATAAAATAGGCAGGTACCCCGGGTAAATAGCTGCCGTTAAAAAATCTGTCATCCGTGATGGAAACCTCATTAATCGTGTCGCTCTGAAGAATGCCGTTTTTATATATCTGAAACGAATAATAGTCTTCGGTAGGCGGGTCAAAAGCATAGATTCTGACTTCCCACCCTTCAAAATTTGGATTATAAACAAGCGTTATCGAATCAATCGGAGCAACAGGGTTCATTTCACTTGTTGCCGTGTAGTGATTTTCATCATTGATTTTTTCATTCAGAAGAATATTAAGATTATATGTCCGCCCCGGCACTCCGAAATAATCCGCCGGAGTATAATAGTATCCCGGCATTGAGTCGTATTCGGTAAGCGTTATAATATCCATACCGTCATCTATCTCAACTGTGGCACCGAGAACCGGTGGGGGAGGTGTAGTGTTATAATAATCGGTAGTAGTGGTAAGTCTGACCCAGTGAGCCATCGTGTCGCTGGTGATGTACCCTTCGACCGACAATCTTGTATATGATGAATCAAGTTCAATATCAATACGCTCGGTGCACCCGGCAAGAAGGATGAGTATCAATGATATTGCAGTGATTTTTCTTATATCAAATCTTGATATACAAAGTTTTGTCTTTAAATTCATTTTGTATTTTTGTTTTTATCGTTCATCAAAAGGAGAAATTAAATGTTATTGCAGGAACCACCCCGAACAGATATATCATTTCAGCGTATGTTTTGCTCGGGTCGTTTTCTTCCTGCTTGAAATTTATCACCCACGGATTTTTTCTGCCGTAAGCATTGTAAATCGACAAATTCAAATCCCAATCCCACTTTTTATCGGGTTTATCTTTTCGTTTAAGCGTTGCCGAGAGGTCGAGTCTGTGATAATCGGGCATTCTGTAACCGTTTCTGCTGCTGAATACCGGGACATAAATGTTGCCGAACTCGAACTTTCCTGTTGGAAAAGTGACTGCCGAACCTGTAGAATATACCCAGGTTGCCCCGAACGAAATTCGCTTGCTCAGACTGTATGTTACAACAACTGAAACATCGTTAGGTCTGTCGTAAGTAGCCGGATACCAGTTGTTATTATTTATTCCGTTGATTTTTTTCTCGGTCTTTGACAGAGTATAACTAACCCATCCTGAGAATTTGTTGAAGTTATATCTTGCCAGAAATTCCAGCCCGTAAGCCTGTGCTTCGCCGAATCTTAACTCTCCTTCGAGATATTTGTTGAGCAATAATTCGGCGTGATCTTTAAAATCGACGGCATTATTGATTTTTTTATAGTATCCTTCAACGGAAGCCTCTATTCTGTTTTGCGAGAAGTTCCTGAAATATCCGAGAGCGAACTGGTCGGCGACTTCCGGTTTAACATTGGGAGACGATGGGAACCAAATATCAAGTGGTGTTCCGGCAGTGGAATTCTGTGCCAAATGAACGTATTGTCTGGTTCTGGAATAGCTTGCCTTTATGGATGATTCTTCATTAATAAGAAATACAACACCCAATCTTGGTTCCAGACCACCATAAGGACTGAAGAAAGTTCCTGCTCGGTAAACAGTTGAGTCGGTAACCTCATTATTATTGTCATAATTGTAAATAGTAGCCTGACCGACATCCTGAAATAGTGAATAGCGCAATCCGTATTTCAGGGTGAATCGTGTACCGAGTTTTTGCTCATTGCTGATATATATACCCGATTCCAAAGCATTGATATCCGGTACTATATATTCATCCAGGACCGACTCTTCTCCAAGCCCCCGTGCCGCTCCCGGAACAAAACTATGAAATATGGAACTCACTCCGAATTTAACGGTATTTGAAGAATTAGGATAGTATGTAAAGTCAGCTTTAGCCCCATTGTCAGTAAGATTTGATTTCCATTCAAACGAATTGACCTGTCCTTCAGGTACTCCGAGTTCATAATCGAACCTTGAGTGAACAATCGCAAAATTGGAAAACAATTTTTGCGAAAAAAGATGGTTCCACCTTGCAGTCAGAGTGTTGTTCCCCCAGCCCATTTTAAAAAGGTTGTTTTTGAAAATATCCTTTCCGTAATATGCTGAAACAAAAACACGATTATTCTTATCAATGTTGTAATTGACTTTTGCATTAAAATCATAAAAATATATTCTTGTTTTTCTATTTTCGGCATCGTTGGATAATTTAAGGAAAATATCGGCATAAGTCCTGCGTCCGGAAACAATAAATGATGCTTTATCTTTAACGATAGGCCCTTCGAGGGTAAGACGGCTTGCAATTGTTCCCACACCACCTGTCACTGAGAACTTTCTCAAATTACCGTCTTTCATCCGTACATCCAGCAGTGATGAAAGCCTGCCACCTGAGGAGGCTGGAATATCACCTTTGTATAGTTTCACGTCTTTTATGGCATCATTGTTAAAGACAGAGAAAAACCCCATAAGGTGTGAGGCATTATAAACTGTAGCTTCATCCATTTGGATTAGATTCTGGTCCATACTGCCACCCCTTACGCTGTACCCCGAGCCACCTTCTGAAATCGTCTGAACACCTGGCAGAAGAATAATAGCCTTGATAATATCAACCTCACCCATCATAGCAGGTATCTCCCTGATTGTTTTGATATTCATCTTTATAGAGCTCATTTCAGTTTGTGTAACATTTTCGTTTAATGCTTTTCCGGTTATGACTACCTCCGAAAGTTCCTGATTCAGGATACTCAGTTCAAGAGTGATGTTTCCGGTTAGGTTTATTTTCTTTGTGAAGTCTTCATAACCTAGATAAGAATACAGAAGCGTATATTTACCTGCCGGCAGAGTGATGGAGTAAAAGCCATATTCGTTGGAGGCTGTGCCTGTTTTCATTTCTTCAATATAAACGGTAGCTCCGATTAAATCCTCACCTGTTGCCTTGTCCTTGATATGTCCGCTAATGGTATATTTTCCGTCAAAAGCCGGGCTGTCTGCCTTGACGGTTGACAGGATAATGAAAGCGAAAACGGGAAATAGTATTAGCTTGTAAAATATCTTCATCTAAAGGTAAAATTTCTTTGCAAAGTTATACTGATTTTAAGTGAATTTGCTTGCAAATCCTTTTTTTTAACTACTTCTAAACAGGGATACAGCATTCTTCTGTTTGGAAGTAGAATATATGACGAAAATATATGGAATTTATTACATTGAGCTTTTATTGTGTATAAATAAATAGTTTTTGCAACATAAAACAGTATAATTATTAAGGCATTAAAAGCAAATTACTGCCCTACTCAATAAGTGCCCCTGTATCTTACTCCGCCTCCTTGATAAGCATTATGTAAACAGGCAAATGGTCGCTGTAGCCTCCGATATAAACTCCGCCCGCATAAGTGCGCCAGGGATATCCTTTGTAACGCCCCTCTTTTTGTTTCAGGAAAGGTTTGTTAAAGACTCTGGCTTTGTAGAATTTATATGTTGAGTAATCTTTACCGAGTAATCCCTGCGAAATAATTATTTGATCAAAAAGGTTCCATTTATCACGATAGGCAAGTGAACCGATTCCCTCTTTATATAAATTGTACATCGGATTGAACATGTCGTCATCGGTTAATTGTGATATTTTGCCTTTTGCCCTAAGATGTTCCATAACACTCGGGTTAATAGGATCGTCATTAAGGTCGCCCATAACCATGATCTTTGCGTTTTTATTTATTGCAAGCAATGAATCGACAATATGACGGCTGAGGTCACCTGCTGCATTTCGTTTCGGACGACTCTTTTTCTCTCCTCCGCGTCTTGAAGGCCAATGATTAACGATAATGCTGATTTCTTCACCATCAAGCAAGCCGGTAACAACAAGCTGGCTTCGAGTCCTGAAATTTGTGTCGTTGGGAAGAGTCAAAGGATGGGCTTTCCAGTTTGTAACCTTGAAGTATTTCGGATTATAGAGTAAAGCCACGTCAATACCCCTTCTGTCAGGCGTGTCGTAATGTACTATTTGGTAATTCCTGTCTTTAATTGCATCTTCCTTGACAAGATCCTCTATAACACCTTTGTTCTCTATTTCTGAAATTCCTAACAATGCAACACCATCAGGTGTAACATCCGTTGCAATCTGGGAGATAGCATACGACATATGCTCAAGCTTTTTATGATATCTTTGAGAAGTCCAGTGAGCACTTCCTGAAGGTGTAAATTCTTCTGCAAAAAGCAGTTCGGGATTTAAAATCGTGTCGAAAAGGTTTTCCAGATTATAAAATCCTACACAAACGACTTTATACTCTTTTTTGCTTTGTCCACATGATGATAGAGATGTGAAAAGTGCAAATACAAAAACAAATAAAGTAGTAAATTTTTTCATTTTCAATCTTTTAAAGATTATAAATTTAATTGTGAACCGCAAAATTATCATTATTATTGAAAATAAATCATTTTATTTATTTATTTCAAAACCTTTTTACTAATTTTGCCCGCCCCATTTGAAAAATTGAGAGGAAAAGATAATTTGTAATACGATGATATGAAACATATATTTACTACTGTTGCACTTGTTCTGCTTGTTGTTGTAGCCTTTGCACAGACAAAAGACACGCTGAGAATTAATCCCGAAGAAGAATCAATTCCCAAAATTTTTGTGAACGCCACTTCCGATGAGGCTGACAATGAAGGACAGGATATTTCTGGTCTTCTTCAGTCGTCAAAGGACATTTTCGTATCTACTGCAGGTTACACTTTCGGGTCAACTCGTTTTAAGATCAGGGGATTTAACAGCGAAAACACAACTGTTTTGATGAATGGTATACCACTAAATGATATGGAAACCGGAAGAGCTTACTGGTCGAGCTGGGGAGGACTGAATGATGCTACAAGAAATAAGGAGATAAGCATCGGCATATCACCCTCAAACTATGTTTTCGGTGGTGTTGGCGGTATGACCAATATGATTACAAGAGCATCATCTTACCCCAAGGGTGTAAAAATAACTTACTCATCCACAAACCGTAGCTATAGGAACAGGTTGATGGTGACTGCGGCAACCGGAATGATGGACAACGGGTGGGCTTTCACAGTATCGGGTTCGAGAAGATGGGCACAGGAAGGCTATGTCGAAGGTACTTTCTACGATGCTTGGGGTTATTTTCTTTCGGCTGAGAAAAAGATCAATGAGCATCATAGCATCGGTCTTATTGGTTATGCAGCTCCGACTTTAAGAGGTAAAAACGGTGTCAGTGTGCAGGAAGCTCTTGATTATGCCGGTACAAATTACTACAATCCTTATTGGGGTTATCAGAACGGAGAAAAGCGTAATTCCAGAGTTAGTAATTATCATCAACCTATGGTGATGTTTACACATTACTGGAAAATGGATAGCAAAACAACTCTCAATACTTCTGTTTATTATTGGTTCGGACGCGGCGGAAGTACTGCACTCGACTGGTACGACAGGGATGACCCGAGACCTGACTATTACAAAAATCTCCCGAGTTACGATGGCGACTACAACGGATATACACAGGCAGAAAGAAAAAACTTATGGGAAAACGACCCATCGTTCCGCCAGCTTGATTTTGATCAGTTTTATTTTGATAATCGCAAAAACCTTTATACCCTTGAGAATGTGGAGGGTGTCCCGGGAAATTCTTATACCGGGAACCTATCTTCATACATCCTTGAAGATAGAAGAAATGATAAAAATCAGCTCGGGTTTAATACCGATTTTAATAAGGAAATTAATGAACATTTCACTCTTTCAGCCGGTTTGAATCTTACATGGTACAAAGTTAATCAGTATAAAACCGTTAATGACCTTCTCGGTGGTGATTATTATATTAACTGGGACAAATATGCGGTCCGGGATTTTAGTTTTACAGACAGCACAAAAATTCAAAATGACCTGAATCATCCAAATGCTATTATTAAAGAAGGTGATCGGTTCGGCTATGATTATGTTGCAAACGTAAATAACTATGAACTTTTTGCCCAAGGCGACTTCACCTATGGAAAAGTTGATTTCTTTTTTGGTGGAAAAATTGGGTTTAATCAATTCTGGCGTACGGGTAATATGCGAAATGGTAAATTCCCTGATAACTCTTACGGTGATTCTAAAAAAAATAATTTTACAAATGTCGGTGTTAAAGGTGGTATAACATATAAGATTACCGGAAGGCATTTTATAACTGCAAACGGACTTTTTATGACTCGTGCTCCATATTTCAGGACTGCTTATGTTTCACCCAGAACAAGAGACCAGATTGTTGCGGGCCTGACAAATGAAAAAATACTATCGGGTGACTTGAGCTATATCTATCGGGCACCTTATATTACTTCAAGAATTACCGGGTATTATACAAAGTTTATGGATCAGGCATATTCAAAAAGTTACTATCACGATGTGCTTCGTAGTTTTGTGAACTACAATATGGTCGGTGTTGATAAGGTTCATTACGGATTGGAAGCTTCAATAGAAGCTAAGGTCAGCCAGAACTTTACACTTTATGGAGTCGCAGCATTAGGTAATTATTTATATGCCTCGGATCCAACAGCTACAATATCAGCGGACAACATAGCACAGGTTATAAGCAACAGAAAGGTTTATTTTGAAGGATATAAAGTCGGTGGCTTTCCGCAGACTGCCCTTTCCGGAGGATTAAAATATTTCTCTTCGAGGTATATCTTTGCGGGATTTAGTGTGAATTATTATGATAATGCTTATCTGGAGGCAAACCCTGACAGGCGAACTCAGGAAGCTGTCAAAAATTTTGGGCCCGATTATCCCGAAAGAGACGTCATTCTGAATCAGGAGAGGCTAAGTTCGGCATATACAATTGATGCATACGTAGGAAAATCGTGGAGAATAAGTCATAAATATTATTTATCTCTTAATTTTAGCGTCAGTAATATTCTCAATAATCAGGATTTTGCCTTTGGAGGGTTTGAGCAATTCAGGTATAACCCTATGGATATCAATAAATTTCCACCGAAATATTTCTACCTGTATGGTCGCCAGTATTATGCAAATATCAGTCTTAGATTTTAATTTTTGTAAACAATAAACAATCATATCATAATGAAAAAAGCATTCATTTTTACAACAGTTTTATTACTTGGGATTACTGCATTGTTTCTCAATAGTTGTGTTAAGCAACCACCAGAAGCACCACCAACTTCAACTATTCCGTTTAACCCGGACAAAGTTTTAACAATTCAACAGATAAAAAATATCTACGTTGACAGCTCAGGAGCTTATACATTCACGGATACCATATCCCTGTTTGCTGTTGTAACCGGAGACGAAAGTTCGGGCAATATATATAAAAGTGCTTATGTACAGGATAATACCGGAGCTATTCAGATAAGCTTTATTAATTCAGGCGGGTTATATGTCGGGGATTCTGTTCGGATTTTATTATTAGGTTCAACTGTTGATCAGTATCACGATTTGAATCAGATACAAAATCTAAAGGTTTCTGATAATATCTACAAAATAAAAACAAAGGTTATGATTGAGCCTGAGTTAACTACAATATCTGAAATTAAAAGCGATCGTTCATATTGGGAATCACGTCTTATAAAACTTGACAGCGTGCAGTTCACAAATGCAATGTTTGGCGAGACCTTTGCCGATACTGTTAATCTGACAACGGAAAATAGGGATATGGAAGATTGTGATGGCAACCAGCTGGTCGTTCGTACCAGTGGTTATGCCAATTTTGCAGGAAAGCCAATTCCTGAAGGTAACGGATCAATCGTTGCTATTGAAACATTCTATGCTATAGGTAGTAGTATTACTGATCAGCTTATTGTCAGAAATTATAATGAGGTGCAATTAACCGGTAGCAGATGCGGATCAGGTGGAGGCGGAGTTATTGAGCCTGTTGCAGAAGTCAATGAAGAGTTTAACACTGTTGAAGACTACACCGATGTCAATCTGCCGGGATGGACAAATATCATTGTTGCAGGAGACAGAAAATGGCAGGGAAAAACTTTCAGCAACAATAAATATGCTCAGGCTACAGGCCACAATTCCGGTCTGGATGCAATGGAAACCTGGCTTATAACGCCACCTGTTATTAACACAAGTGGAGATAAAACTCTTACTTTCAAGGGCGCAATTGCATATTGGGAGCATCTTGCAGGTAATGTGCCTATGACGGTTCTTGCTTCAACCGACTATGACGGTTCTAACTTTGAAACTGCTACCTGGACGGAACTATCACCAAACCTTCCGGATGAGAATAGCGCAAACTACTCCTGGATCGAATCAGGTGACGTGTCTCTTGCAAATTTTGTTGGTAATGTCGCTATTGCTTTTAAATATACGGGAAGTGATACCGAATCAACCTCATTTCAGGTTGACGATGTTGTTATAAGCACAAGTGGTGGTGGCGGAGGAAATCCGATTCCTCCTGTTGCTGAAGTAAATGAAGAATTTAACACAGTTGAAAACTATACCGATATTGACTTGGACGGATGGACAAACATAATTGTTGAAGGAACCAGAAAATGGCAGGGTAAAGAATTCAGCGGCAATAAATATGCTCAGGCTACAGGCCACAATTCCGGTCTGGATGCAATGGAAACCTGGTTGATCACTCCTCCTGTTATCAACACCGGAGGCGATATGAAATTAACATTCAAAAGTGCAATGGCATACTGGCTGCATCAGGCGGGAAATGAACCCCTTACTATTCTCGCTTCTACAGATTATGATGGTACTAACTTTGAAACAGCGGTTTGGACTGAGCTTACAGCTACCTTGCCGACATCGGGAAATGCAAATTACGAGTGGGTTGAATCGGGTGACGTTTCACTTGCACAGTTCACAGGAAATGTTGCTATTGCATTCAAATATGTTGGTAGCGATTCCGAATCAACAGCCATACAAATTGATGATGTTGTCGTAACAAACGGTGGAGGCGGTGGAGGCGGCATTGAGCCCGTCCCTTCTGTAAATGAACCGTTTGATGGTGTTACCGCTTATGAAAATGTTGATATTGAGGGGTGGACAAATGTTTTGGTAACAGGTGACCGTTTGTGGCAGGGTAAAGAGTTTAGCGGCAATAAATATGTACAAGCCACCGGTTATAACTCTGGTTTGAGTGAGATGGAAACCTGGCTTATTACACCTCCTGTAATTAACACAAGCGGAGACAAAACATTGAGTTTTAAATCGGCAATGGCCTACTGGGAACATCAGGCAGGAAATAATCCGATTACAGTTTTGGCTTCTACTGACTTCGATGGAACAAACTTTGAAACGGCTACCTGGACGGAAATTACAGCTACACTGCCAACTTCAGCAAACAGTAATTATGAATGGGTTGAGTCTGGTAATGTTTCTCTTGCAGGTTTTATTGGTAATGTAGCAATTGCATTTAAATATGTCGGAAGCGACATTGAATCAACATCAATACAGTTTGATGATGTCGTAATTGAATAGAAAATAATTTAAGCACATTTTCGTTATTGTCATTTAATAGATACTCAAATATTGCAATTGTGAATGATACATTAGTAATAATTCCGACTTATAACGAAAAAGAGAACATCGAAAAAATAATCCGAAAGGTATTCTCTTTACCGAAGGAATTTGATTTACTTATTGTTGAGGATAATTCTCCTGACGGCACTGCTGGTATTGTCAAAGGTCTGATGAAAGAATTTCCCGGCAGGTTGTTTATTGAGGAAAGAAAAGGAAAACTCGGACTTGGTACTGCATATATCCATGGTTTTAAGTGGGCTCTTGAAAGAGATTATAAGTATGTTAACGAAATGGATGCCGATTTCTCGCATAATCCCGACGACCTTATTCGCCTTTATAATGCCCTGGCAAAAGACGGGTATGATGTTTCGATAGGTTCAAGATATATCAAAGGTGTTAATGTCGTAAACTGGCCTATGGGTCGTATTCTTATGTCGTACTTCGCTTCAATGTATGTGAGGATGATAACAGGAATCCACGTTCGTGATACAACTGCCGGTTTTGTGTGTTATACTCGTGAGGTACTTGAAAATATCAACCTTGACAAGGTGAAATTTATCGGTTATGCGTTCCAGATTGAAATGAAATATACAGCCTGGAAACTGGGATATAAAATTAAAGAGGTTGATGTAATATTTACTGATAGGACAGAGGGCACATCCAAAATGAGCGGAGGTATCTTTAAAGAGGCTATCTTCGGAGTTATTCAGTTGCGACTCAGGAGTATATTTAAACCTCATAAGAGAGTCAAAGGATAGAGCAAAGATATTCTCAAAATAACTGATGAGTCCAATCTGAAAAAAGTGCAAATTATTGCATTTTTTTTAATAAATATAGCGGACTAATCAGGATTAAACCCGAAGAAACAATCAGGATGCTATATCCCAATCCGATACTATCGGCAAACCAGCCAATCAAAGGAGCTATAACAGCAGCAACAATTGTGTGTGCCTGCGATTCGGCAGAAAGAACGGTTGCCATAATATCCGGTTTAATATTTTCAGCAACATAAGAGATGCCGATTGGTTTGCGAAGGTTTTCTATAAGGTAGATTGCAATAAAAAATATAATAGAAAGCACAACAATATTCATTTCGTAAAAAATACCTGTTACAATCCCGGCAGTAAACCCAAGTGCAAGAGTTAGGTTTAGTGGTTTGTAGAGGCTTTTAAACCTCTCTGAAAACCTGCCGGAATTTCGTGCCGAGAAAGAGGTCATCAGATAAATTAAAAAGTAAACAACTGCTATTACGATTGATGATCTTTGTTTGGCATTATATGCAACGAATATTGGAATTGATAAAGCAAAGGCTTTCAATACAGGTTGCAGATAGTCCTTTACCGCTTTGTAATATCCGGTAAAAGCCGAAAGATTGACAATTGCTTTTAACAGTGTTTTGTTTTTAAATGAAAAAATGAAATCACGGATTACTTTTTTGAAATTATTGATTGTTTCGCCTTTTTTGTAAACTATAACATTGCCATCAAGCTCTTTGGGATATGTGCTGATATTAACAAGGTCTAGTATGTAAGGAATAATTGAAAAAACAAATATCATACGGTAGCTGTCGGTGTAAAAAACCAGCAAACCTGCAAGTAGAGCCGAAACGGCGGAGCCGATTTGTGACCACGAGCGCGTATGTCCATAATAATAGACTTTTTGGTTTTGCCAGCCTTTTATTTTCAAATAGTCGAATATCATTGCCTTATGAGTACCGGTTCGGAAAGCATCGCCTACGGAATGCAAAAGCATTACAATGATAAAAAATCCGAAATTATGGGAATAATAGAACCCTGCAAACGACAAAATGTAGAATGCGAATGAAGATATCATTGTTTTCTTCCTGCCTATTGAGTCGGCAATAATTCCGGCAGGGATTTCAAGAATATTGCGTGCAATCTCCCTGATGCCGTATAATGTCCCGATTTGAAGAAATGACAAATCGTTATCAATAAAAAACAGTATCAGAAAGGGCTCGAAAAGGCGCAGGTTTTTCAGAAACCCATACAGACAGAATTTATAATATTGAATGTCTTTTTGAAAATTTTGCCCCTTTGCTCCCATAACAGCTAATTAATAAGGCAAAGTTAATGGAAATATACCATACTTTATAATTCATCACTTATTTCCCTCAGTCTTCCCGTCCCTTAGTTCTATTCTCACTCTATCTTTCGCTCTCTTTCGCGGCCGCTCCCTCTCCTCGTTGCACTCTCTCCCAAACCCCACTCAATTTCCGCCAATTTCATCAAGATAATCAAGTCCTTTAATGTTCATTGAGGAACCGAGTTTCGCAAGATGTTTTAGGTCAATATTCCCGGTGATGCTTAGAAGAATAACATCCGTATCACCGTTCACTACCATCAGGAGTTCCCTGATGTTTCTGCCTCCTCCTTTTGAGTAGAAAGTGATTTTTGCATCCGGCTTTTTGATAACCATAAGCTCATCATATTTGTCTAACGGTATTGAAGTTTCTATATCATTATAAAACTTCTCTTTTTCCGCCAAATCTCCATTCTTTATCGAAAAGGAAACAAGTCTAAGTCTGTCAATACCTTCCACAGCTTTTTTAAACTCGTCAAAATTCTCATCATCAGAATCTATTGTGGCAAAAAGTTCGAAAAGACCCTTTTGCACTTCCACAGACGTATAGTTGTCATTATCAGAGTACTTTTCAAAAAAGTCGTTTACCCTGCTTTCCTGTGCACTCAAATATACAGGGACTAACAAAAGAGCGAACATTGTTAAGCTTACAATTATTTTTTTCATTTTTTCGTTATTTTGTTAAATCGGTTGAATCAGTTAGTTAGTTATCTGACAATCTGCCATTTCACGTAAAGCGGGTTTTTGCTTTTACTTTTCATTCTCATCAATCTCTTTCAGGTCTTCAAGCCCTTCGATTTTCATTGTCCTTGATAATTTTGAGATCATCTTAAGGTCAATGTCTCCCTGAATACTTATCAGGACTTTTTCATCCTTTCCGTCGACGAGCATAAGCAACTCTTTTATGATTTTCCCGTCTTTTGTGATCAAAAAATTTACGTTTTTACCGTCCTTCTTAATTACCATTAATTCCTCATAGTTACCGGCCGATTTGCCTTTCATCACATCATCATAAAAGTTTACATTCTTGTATTTACCGAGTGTATCATTTTCAATCGAAAGAATCTTAATGTATTTCAGATTTTTTACCAAATCGGTAAACTCTTCTTCATCCTCCTTCGTATCAATATCAGCAAAAAGGCTGAACATATTCTGGGTTATATACACGGAAGTAACTCCATCCTTACCTGAATATTTGTCAAACAGGGTATCTGTAGTATTCTGGGCGGTAAGAAATACCGGCGAAAATAGGAGTACAAACAGAACAAAATTAATTTTTAATGTTTTCATAGTGTTATTGTTTTAAAGTTATCATTTTCTTTGATTTCTCTATTATTGATATTTTTTCAAGATTTTGAACCCCGGTTTCAAAGGTTGAGATATTGTTCAGATTGCTTAAGCCGTTGTTAAATTCCGAGACATCAGCCATTTTCCCCAATCCTTCATTCAGGTTTTTAGATACCATCATCAATGCTCTCCGTGCCTGGAGATAAGCTAATTCGGGGTTGTTATATGTATCGGTCACAGTTATCTGCGCATTATTTTTAATGCCAAACTGGAAAAACAATCCTATCAGAATAATTATTGTGGCTGCGATGCCGGCTATTGAGTAAAAAATTTTCTTTTTTGATTGTGAAAAAGGAATAATCGTTCCTTTCTCCAGCTCATTTAAAATCTTCTCATCTAAACTTTCCCCGGATACTGACCTTTGGGTTTCCAAATTGTAAAATAGGAACATCTCACGGTAGCTTTTCAAATGAGCTGGAACATTTTCTCCTTTGAAGAAATCGTGCAACAATCGCTCTTCATAAAGAGAGGTCTCTCCGTCTTCATATTTAATTATCAGATTGTCAATTTCTTGCAAATTCATAACTATATTTTTTTACTAGTGTTTTCCTTACTTTTTTTCTTGCCCTTGACAGGTTTACCCTTATAGTATTCAGGCTCATTTGCATTATTTCTGCAATCTCTTCAAACTCATACCCTTCAATATCCCGAAGATGAATTATCATTTTTTGATGTTCGGGCAAATCATTGATTATCGCTTTTACTTTATCGCTTGAGTCTGCAAGTTCCAGGCTTTTATGAGGTGAATGTCCGTCCGTCTCATTTGTATGCTCATCCAGTTCATCCGTCAGGTAGCCTTTAGCTTTCATTTTGTCAAGACACATATTTTTAATAACGATCATTGCAAATGCTTCAATACTTTTGTATTCCTCAAGCTTGTCGCGTCTTGCCCACAGTTTTAACATAACTTCCTGTACCATATCCTCCGAATCCATACTGTTATTTAACAATCTGTAAGCAAATCTGTACAGTTTGTTCTTCAATGGAAGCACCTCTATTTTAAACGTTTCAACTGTCATTCTTCTTAAAGACGATAATGTGACAAACTTATTACAAAAAAAATCAATCTTCAAATTTACTTTTTATTAACAATATTTTGCCACCTCATATTTTTAATTAT
>Ga0256913_10000741_pt1 | contig 16900 bp, 16 predicted proteins | sample Axial_MatmetaG_FD_185970 | JGI IMG/M metagenome (GOLD analysis project Ga0256913, IMG submission 185970) | Deep-sea worm associated microbial mat communities from Axial Seamount, Juan de Fuca Ridge, Pacific Ocean - Axial_Mat | ecosystem: Environmental > Aquatic > Marine > Oceanic > Microbial... | reverse complement strand
GTCCGCAGGAGATTGAATTCACCTTCGAATCAGATAAACCTGAAGATCTCTATATTTTGCAGATTAGGGATATGGATATGGCCAGCACGCAATCAGTTCAGATTTTTACAAGCAGACCAGATAAAATGAAACTGGCCGGGCGTGGAATTGGAATTGGTGGAGGCGCTATGAATGGCCGGGTAGTTTTTGATATTGATGATATGGAAATTGTCAGAAAGAAATATAAAGGAGAACATGTTATTCTGGTTCGGCCCGATACAGTACCTGATGATATCGGAATGATTTTCGAGACCAACGGATTGCTTACCGGACGAGGCGGGGCTACTTCTCATGCTGCTGTTACGGCAGTTCGTCTTGGAAAAACTGCCATTGTAAATTGTTCCCGGCTGGAGGTTTTCGAAGATGAAAAATATTGTAAGCTGAATGACCTGACTTTTAGAGTCGGTGATGAAATTGCCATTGATGGGAGTTTAGGCAATGTATTTAAGGGAAACTACTCAATTGAAGGAGAAACCGGTTACGAACGCTTTAAGTTTTAGCACAAAAAAAACCGGAGCTGTTTAAACAACCCCGGTTTTCTTTATCATCTGCAACGCTCTACCAAAAATAGGAAAAACCAATACTTGGATTAATCCAGGTTTGTTGTTTAGTATCTTTGGTTTTGGCAGCCCAGTTATATCTGAAGTTCAGATTTAGTCCCCAGTTAGATGTTTGTCCAAAAGGAATGATAACACCAACTTCAGGAGCAACGCCAAAATGCCATGCTTCTTCCTCTATGTAATATATGCCTAACATATCACGGGTCTCAATGTAATAAGTACCAACTCCAAATCCTATGTAAGGAATAAATTTGTTACTGTTGAATGTGTAATGTGCTGTTGCCATAATGGGCATTGTATTCATGTAATGCCTTTTATAGCCATAAACAGAAGTTTGACCCTCGTTATGTTTTTCGGTAGTCCATCCATAATTCTCATAAAAGATGTCCCATGCCCAACGACCACCTATAGTAATGTTCTCGGTAACATAGCCTCTGCCTTCAAGAGCGAATCCGCGTAACGAGTATGCGCCTACAAAGTCAGCTGTTTCACCAACGCCCATACCCATATCCCACTGAAAGTTCCAAATACCACTTCCCTGTGAGAAAGCTGCTGTTGAACTTAACAGAGTAATCAAAACTGCTAAATATACTTTTTTCATTATTTTCATTTTATCTGAGTTTTTTTAAGTTCAACAATTATTTACCTTCTTTGAGATAAGGTGATAATTCAAATGCTTTATCGATATTTGCTTCAATGCGATTTTCTATCTCATTACCCTGTAATAAACCATGGATGGTAGCATCCCAGTAAATTGGCATTACAGTATCACCTTCAATAACATCGTACGTCCATGGATCCATCATGTTAATCTTCAAAGTACCCATTGTATAAGAAGAAACATATCCGCCTCCGTAATATGGAGGATAATAACCCCACCCGGGGTATCCGTACCACCAATCCCAACCGGGATAATAGGGATACGAGGGATACCAAACACTAGTATTTGTTGTGGATACTGCTGCAGCTAATAGCACAACATCCGGAAGGTTGTTTTCATCAGGATTTTCAATACGCTGATAACCGTAAGCATTCATGTTTTTTACAATGCTATTAATAATTGTACTTGTGTAAGGGTTCTTGTCTACCTTTGAAGTATCATCTTTATCCCTGAGAGGAACAATGGTGTCAGGCAGAAAATAAGTCTGAATTCGATCGAAATGTACAGTGTCGTGATAATTTGTCATAACAATATCCGAATCACTGTTCGTTAAGTCGTCGTTTGGATAACAGGACGAGAAGAGTCCTATTCCAAATAACATAAGTACGACAACAGCCCACTGCAATTTGTTTTTCATAATAACCATCTTTTCTATTTTTATTAATTAATACTTAATTTTCAGGAGGCAAAGGTAAAAAAAAACCACTATTATAGATTAAATCTAAATAACTTATTCCTCCTTTGTTAATAGGCAAACTATTTTATTGCAAAACATATGCCAAAAGTTGCAGGTGTTTTGCTTTTGCAAATGAAGATTCAGACTTTTAAGAAGATGAACTTTATTGTTTATGACGTTTTGTCATAAATTAATATACCTACTATAATATAACAGGAAAATGACAGAAACAGGTAGTAATAAAGGGAGTTTAATGTGACAAAATTTATACTGTTTGAGCCAATTGCAGTATGCTTGATGCTTTGGCATAATGATTGACAAGGAAGGGTAAGTCAGAAAAACTGACAATTAATTAATAAGAATTGAATTGAAATTAAAATAAAAACGGAGGATAGAACAATGGGAAAAATTATTGGAATTGACTTAGGTACAACCAACTCTTGTGTCGCAGTTATGGAAGGTAACGAGCCTGTCGTTATCCCAAATAGCGAAGGACACCGTACCACCCCATCAATTGTAGCATTTACTGAGAATGGTGAAAGAAAGGTTGGAGAACCTGCAAAGCGTCAGGCAATCACCAACCCAAAACATACCATTTCATCTATAAAAAGATTTATGGGTAACTCTTTTGATGATGTAGCAAAAGAGATAAAAAGAACACCTTATGAAGTAGTAAAAGGTGAAAACAATACACCACGTGTAAAGATTGATGACAGACTTTACACGCCACAGGAAATCTCGGCAATGGTTCTTCAAAAAATGAAGAAGACCGCTGAAGATTATTTAGGACAAGATGTAAGTGAGGCAGTAATTACTGTTCCGGCCTACTTTAACGATTCGCAGCGTAAAGCTACTCAGGAAGCTGGTGAAATTGCCGGACTTAAGGTGCGTCGCATTATCAACGAACCTACTGCAGCTGCTTTAGCTTATGGCCTTGACAGAAAACAGCAGGATGAAAAAATTGCTGTTTACGACCTAGGTGGTGGTACTTTCGATATTTCCATCCTTGAATTAGGTGATGGCGTATTTGAAGTAAAATCAACCAACGGTAATACACACCTTGGTGGTGACGACTTTGACGAAAGAATTATCAACTGGTTAGCTGATGAGTTTCAGAAAGACGAAGGTGTGGATTTAAGAAAAGATCCAATGGCACTTCAGCGTTTGAAAGAATCAGCTGAGAAAGCCAAAATTGAGCTTTCATCTGCCACCGAAACCGAAATCAACCTGCCTTACATTATGCCGGTTGATGGTGTTCCAAAGCACTTGGTTCGTAAACTGACCCGTGCTAAATTTGAGCAACTGGTTGATGATTTGGTACAAGCTACCATTGGACCTTGTAAAGCTGCTCTGAAAGATTCGGGGTTAACAGCTGCCGATATTGACGAAGTTATTTTGGTAGGTGGTTCAACCCGTATTCCTGCTATTCAGGATGTGGTTAAAGAGTTCTTTGGAAAAGATCCGCACAAAGGGGTTAACCCTGACGAGGTAGTTGCCATTGGTGCATCTATTCAGGGTGGTGTTTTAACCGGTGAAGTTAAAGATGTGTTGTTGCTGGATGTTACTCCACTTTCACTAGGTATCGAAACCCTGGGTGGTGTAATGACCAAGCTGATTGAATCGAACACAACCATTCCTACTAAAAAGTCGGAAGTGTTCTCAACAGCTGCCGACAACCAGCCATCGGTTGAGATTCATGTGTTACAGGGAGAACGTCCAATGGCTAAGGATAACAAAACTATCGGAAGGTTCCACCTCGACGGAATTCCGCCAGCCATGCGTGGTGTGCCGCAAATCGAAGTAACTTTTGATATCGACTCAAACGGTATTTTACATGTTTCGGCAAAAGATAAAGCTACCGGTAAATCGCAAAGCATTCGTATTGAGGCTTCTTCGGGTTTAACTGATGAAGAGATTAAGAAGATGAAGGATGAAGCCGAAGCCAATGCTGAAGCTGATACAAAAGCCAAAGAGAGAATCGATAAGCTGAATGCTGCTGACGGTTTAATCTTCCAGACAGAAAAACAGATGAAAGAGTTTGGCGATAAACTTCCTGCTGATAAAAAAGCTGAAATTGAAAGTGTTTTGGAAGAGCTTAAAACAGCACATAAATCAGAAGATCTTACTGCAATTGATGCAGCAATGGAAAAATTGAACAACCTGTGGCAACAAGCCAGTCAGGAGATGTATCAAAGTGGTCAGCAACCAGGTGGACAAACACCTCCAGCCGGTGATGCCGGAAACAGTGGTGGTGACGGCCCGTCAGGTGGCGACGATGAAGTTACTGATGTTGACTTTGAAGAGGTAAACGACAAATAAGAGTTGGTTTAACCATATATTTCAAACCCCGTACATATTTTTTGTTCGGGGTTTTTTTTATACATTTGACAAAAAATAGTAAGCTATGATTAAAATAATTGTTCTTGCTGCAATTGTTCTTGCGATAGCCGTTCTGGCCATGGCTGTTTTTCTTTTTGTAAAAGGCAAACAGTTTCCAAAATCCCAAATCGGACATAATAAAAAGATGAGGGAAAAAGGTATAGAATGTGCTTTCACTCAGGATTATCGTGCTTATCATCAAAAAAACTGGAAGGGGCCGTTTTAAAAGAGAGAAGTACTTTGAGTGTGCTAAAGTGCCTGGATTTTGGAGTGTAACAATTCAAATTCAACCTAATTTCTTTACATATTCCATTAACTCCAAATAAAACTTATTAAAGTGAGTATTAAGTGGTTCGTAACTGATCTTAAGCACTTCAACAGCATTATCCATCCCGGAAATATATTTGGTTCTTCTGTCCATCCCATGAAAAATATTTTCAAGCCCCTGATAGTTGGCATAGTTTAACAACCAGTTTTGCGAAATCATAAAGGGCAGAATTCTTTTAGTACGATTGGGAAGTTGAAGAAATCTTTTTGAAACCTGTTTGTAAACCCATGAAGTGTATTGGTCAAGAGGAGTGTCAGAATAAGCGTCCCACTGTTTTGCAAGAAAATGGTCATAGTAGATATCAACCACAATTCCTGAAAATTTTCCGAAATGCGGGCGGATTAAATCTCTGCTTTCTTTATGGATAGAGTGTGTATCAGTAAAAGTGTCAATTAGCCGATGTAAAGTAATCCCTGCTAAAATATCGTCTTTATACTTTAGCGAAGCATTTCCTTTAACAGCATCAGCAATAAAATTGCCAAATAGGAGGTCGCTGTTTTTTCCGGAAAGATGGGCATGTGCAAGGAAATTCATTTTAACTTTTTGGCTAAAATAACTTTTGTAGCAGTTCAATTTAAATTCATTATAGATTTTTTAATTCAAACGTTTGCAGAAGGAATTTTATTTAACTTTGAGCCACTTGAAATAAAATAAATAAATAATTGATATACAATGAGTAAAATACTTCTATTAGGTGATGAGGCGATTGCTCAAGGGGCTATCGACGCCGGGTTATCCGGTGTTTTTGCTTACCCGGGTACTCCTTCCACCGAAATTACAGAATATATTCAGGCTTCGAAGGAAGCTAAAGAACTGGGTATAAATTCACAATGGTCAACCAATGAAAAAACAGCCATGGAATCCGGTATCGGTATGTCGTATGCCGGGAAAAAAGCCATGGTTTGTATGAAGCATGTAGGGCTTAATGTGGCTGCCGATGCTTTTATGAACTCTGCTATTACCGGAACCAATGGTGGTTTGGTAGTAGTTTCAGCTGACGACCCTTCCATGCACTCTTCACAAAACGAGCAGGATTCACGTTTCTATGGTAAGTTTGCCATGATTCCGGTGCTGGAACCAACCAATCAGCAGGAAGCCTACGATATGGCTTATTATGGATTAATCCTTTCTGAAAAGTTTGGAACTCCCGTAATGATCAGGGTTACTACCCGCTTGGCACATTCACGCTCGGGTGTTGAACGCAAAAAGCAATTACCGCAAAATAAAGTTAAACTACCTTCGGATGCAAAGCAGTTCATCCTGCTTCCATCCATTGCCCGCAAACAATATAGCGGACTTTTAGGAAAACAGGCAGCCTTTGAAACAGATGGCGAAACTTCAGGTTTCAATAAACTCATTGACGGTGAAGATAAGTCTTTGGGTATCGTTGCTTGCGGACTTGCTTTTAATTACCTGATGGAGAACTATGAAAGCGGAAAAGTACCCTATCCTGTATTAAAGATTGGCCAGTATCCTGTTCCAACATCAATGATGAACAAGCTTTACGAAGAGGTTGATGAAGTGCTGGTTCTTGAAGAGGGCGCTCCCATAATTGAGGAGTTGTTAAGAGGATTGTTAAATAAAGGAAAGAAAATCAGAGGCCGTTTGGACGACAGTTTGCCACGTGCCGGAGAACTGAATCCTAACATTGTTGCCAAAGCACTTGGGCTGCCGGTTGCTGAGGGTTTTGATACCCCTTCGGTTATTAAAGGCCGTCCACCTATTTTGTGTGATGGTTGTCCGCACATTGATTCATACGAAGCATTAAACGATGCCATGCGAAAATATGGCAAAGGTCATGTTTTTTCTGACATTGGTTGTTATACTTTGAGTGCATTGAAACCTTTGGAATCCATTGATACATGTGTTGATATGGGTGCTTCTATTACCATGGCTGTAGGTGCTGCTCAGGCAGGCTTATCACCGGCAGTAGCGGTTATTGGTGACTCTACTTTTACCCACTCGGGTATGACAGGATTACTGGATGCAGTCATTAAAAAAGTTTCTATAACAGTTTTTATTCTTGATAATGCTACCGTTGGTATGACAGGTGGGCAGCAGTCAGCTGCACTGGGTCGTATTGAAGATATTTGTAAGGGACTTGGCGTTGAAGAAGAGCACATCAGAGTGATTAAACCTCTGAGAAGATTGCATGACGAAAACCTCAAGGTTTATGAAGAGGAGATTGCTTACGAAGGAGTGTCAGTAATTATTCCCCGCAGGGAGTGTGTTCAAACACTTGCGAAAAGGATGAAAATTAAAGCTGCCGAGAAGCGTAAACAAAAAGCAGCTGAAGCTAATAAGTAGTTTAAAACATTGAATAAAATGAAAAAAGATATAATATTAGGTGGTGTTGGAGGACAAGGTATCCTTACCATCGCCGCTACTATTGGAACAGCAGCTTTACTCGAAGGACTTTATTTAAAACAATCGGAAGTGCACGGCATGAGCCAGCGCGGTGGAGATGTTCAGGCGCATCTGCGGATTTCGTCAGATCCCATTGCATCAGACTTAATTCCGGCAGGGAAAGCCGATATGGTTATTTCGGTGGAACCAATGGAATCGCTTCGTTACATCAATATGTTGAGTAAAGAAGATGGCTGGCTGGTTACCAGTATGAATCCTTTTAACAACATTCCTGATTATCCTGATTTGGAAGAGATATTGAAAGAAATTTGGAAGCTTCCCAGGTATGTAACCATCGATGCTGAAAAAACTGCCAAAGAAGCAGGTTCGGTACGAGCAGCTAATATTGTTATTCTTGGTGCAGCAGCTCCTTTTATCGGATTGAAATATGAATCGCTGGAACAGGCTATTCGAAATATTTTTAGCAAAAAAGGTGAAGAATTGATTAACATGAACCTGAAAGCACTTAAGCTGGGTTATGATTATGCTAAGAAGAATCAATAGTTAAACCTTATTGATTAATAAAAAGCCTTTTGAACATTTGCTCAAAAGGCTTTTTTTGTTAGTTTTCATGGACTTCGTACTGGGAAGTATTTATTAAGTGTTTTAATATTTCTTTCCTATCTGTTTCAGCACTTTATAGTAAGTAAATGCCCAATAGTTACGCACTCCAAAACCGCGTGCTTTCCCACTCATCCTTTCTGTTTTAAGCACTTTTTTACTTTCTATATCAATGAAAGTGATGTAATAATATCCTTTTTTATCTGCTTTGCAGTAGCTTTCGGCTATAAGGATAAGGCCAATGCCCGATAGGTTAGATGGGAAGTTGTATGCTTTCACAATCTCAGAAATATCGGCTTCTGACAGATGACTGGTTTTCGACAGGTCATCTATTATTTGTTTTTCTATATCTACATCTGTATTTAGTTGGCTTATAAATTTTGATGCAATTGTAACCTTTTTGTCGAAGAAGTTATTGTCGATATATTTTTCTTTTTCGTTAAAGATTAATACATTCCAAGCCTTAAACTTGGTTTTTAAATCAGATGGATAGGAAAAATCATAGGAAGTAATAAAATAACAATGATTGTAATCAATACCCAACCAATAAATGTCATGGGTTTTATAAATATCTAATTCTTGAGCGAATGTTAGGTTTGATAATAGCATCAGTGCTATAATAACAAATACTTTTTTCATGGCTTATAATTTTTAGGTATGAGTTATCTTTTAATCAATAAAAGTAAGAAATTCTTGATATTTTTTTTAACTATAAATTGGATTTTTTTAGAACTTAAAAAGCAAAACGTTTAGTATGTCCGAAAACCTTGGGGATGTTTCATGTGTTCAACGGCAATATGGATACTAAATAGAGGGTATTGAATATCTGCTTTGTACGTGTAAATTACTAAGTGCTATTTTGAAGATGTTGTAAGTATAAATGAATCATTCAAGAGGGTTTATACGGGTGTTAGGGAGCTGATTTAATCCATGGGAGGGCTTAGAGAACAATCTTTTAAGGGGTTTTAAAAGGTTTTTTATTTTTAGATAATATTTTCTCACGATATCTGTTACTTTTGCAGGCTTATAATTGATTCCATGCATAACATTAAATCTTTATTTTTAGTTGTTGTTCTTATTTCTGTTTTTTTCCCGGCGTGTAATAACAACCGTGAAAATGATAAGGGACAAACTACTGAAGTTACCCCGGTTTATATTCCAAAATTGGCCTATGGTATTACAGTGGACTCACTTGTTGTTGATACAGGCATAGTAAAGAAGAACGAGTTCCTGTCAGATATTTTATTGCGACATAATGTTAGCTATAACACCATTGATCAGCTGGCCAGAGGAACAAAAGAGGTTTTTGATGTAAGGAAAATCAGACGTGGAAACAGGTATGCAGTTATTTCAAAAAAAGATACTATTGAGCATCCGCTCTATTTTATTTATGAAATCAACCGCATCAACTATGTTGTTTATCACTTGACAGATTCGGTTTATGCAAGCAAAAGTCAAAAACCCTTTGAATATAAGGAGGAGTCGGCCAGTGGCAGCATATCAAGTTCATTGTGGAATGCCATGGTTGAAGCCGGAATTAATCCCAACCTTTCCAATTTGCTTTCGGAGGTTTATGCCTGGGCCATCGACTTTTTCGGACTTCAGAAAAAGGATAGTTTTAAAGTGATTTATGATAAACTATACATTGAAGATCAACCTGCGGGATTGGGAAAAATTAAAGCTTCATTGTTTCATCACGGAGGTGAAGATTATTATGCATTCTATTTTGAGCAAAACGGTGAAGGTGATTATTTTGATGAAAAGGGAAATAGTCTGGAACGGACGTTTTTAAAAGCGCCGTTGAAATATACCCGAATCAGCTCTCGATTTTCCAATAGCCGGTATCATCCGGTACTTAAAATACGCAGGCCTCATCATGGTGTTGATTATGCTGCTCCGGAAGGTACACCTGTTCATTCGGTGGGTGATGGAACCATCATTAAAAAAGGTTACCAAAAACGTGGTGGCGGAAAGTATTTAAAGATTAAGCACAATAGCACTTACACAACTACCTATATGCACTTGCGTGGTTTTGCCAAGGGAATGGCTGTGGGAAAACATGTAAAACAAGGCCAGCTGATTGGGTATGTTGGTCACACAGGGTTAGCCACCGGGCCGCATCTCGACTTCAGGTTTTTTAAACATGGTACGGCTGTTAATCCGCTTACTGTAAAATCACCTCCGGCAAAACCTGTGGCAAAACAATATCGCCCGGCATTCGATTCACTGGTACAGCATTACATGCCGTTATTGGATTCGATACAATAAATGAATGTTTAAACGCTTAAATGAATAATGCTGGTTCTACAAGTACTTGTCCAGTGAATCACCAAACTCATCTTCTTCCGGTTCCGGCTCGTAACCTGAATATTGTGCTTTTAGTTTCTCCATATATTCACCGCCACGCAGGTAGCTTATGTAGAAGTACACGGTATCAGTTGTGTAGGCAACATTGCCGTTAATATCTGTAATTCTAATTAAAAAGGAACTTTTATCCTCTCTGTCATCAACGGCATACTTAGTGGTAAGCTGGTTGATTACTTTGTTTTTATCCTCAGGTGATACAACTGCAGCAGCAGATGAGATTTTATTCTTTAAAAAGAAAAACTCGCCATTAAAAAAATGAAACTGAAACAGGAATTTATAATAACCTGCTGTATCACGATAAAAATAAACCTTGTGGCCTGGAATATTTTCACCATTATCAATGGTAAAATCCGACTTATCCATCACTTCCAGCAATCGTTCTTCGGTAATTTGGTCAATGGGAATTTTTCCAAAAACCAGCCTTTTGGATGATTCTCTTAATACGGTTCCTTTCTCCGGTTCACGAAAAATAGTATCAACAAAATTGTCCATACTTACAATGTGATTTTCTCTGTTATAAAATGCAGAGTTCCTGGATGTGGTTTTAGTTATTCTTGATTTTCCAAATGAAAAGAATCCCATAATCTTAATTTTTACAACGATTTACTCCTGACAAAGATAATAAGGTTTTTATATGGTGCCCAAATTATATTGTATACTTTATTTTTTCCTTTCGATAGTGAATTCTACAATCTCTTCAAGCATTTGCCGCGATTGGTTTTCCGGAAAGGTGGATAACAAATCAAGTGCCTCTTGTTTAAAGCGGTTCATTACCTTTGCCGCATAATCAATTCCACCCGATTGTTTGACTTGTGTAATCAGCCAGTCAACCCTCTCTTTATCGTTACTATGATTTTTTACAATATTTATGAATTTCCTTTTTTCATGTTTATTGCTCTTGTTTAATAGATAAATGAGTGGTAAAGTCATTTTCTTCTCTTTGATATCGATACCGGTTGGTTTACCAATATTGCTTCCTTCGCCGAAATCGAGCAGGTCATCTTTAATTTGAAAAGCCATACCCAGTAACTCACCTATTTTGTACATCTTCTCAACAGTAGTAGCATCTGTATTTGCTGATACTGCCCCCACCGCAAAACAGGATGCCAGTAAAGAAGCTGTTTTTCTTTTAATAATGTCGTAATATATTTCTTCGTCGATATCCAATTTGCGAGCCTTCTCAATTTGTAACAATTCGCCTTCGCTCATCTCTTTTACCGCTCTCGATACTACTTCCAGCATCTTATAATCGTTGCTTTCCACCGCCAGCAGCATTCCTCTTGACAGTAGAAAATCTCCCGCCAGTACAGCAATCTTGTTTCGCCAGATGGCGTTAATTGAAAATCTTCCTCGGCGTTCGTACGAATCGTCAACCACATCATCATGTACCAGTGTAGCAGTATGTAGTAGTTCTACGAGAGAAGCTCCTCTGTATGTTGAGACGTTAATATTATCAAAAAGGCCTGCACTGTAAATTACAATAATCGGGCGCATTTGTTTTCCCTTACTTTTAAGGATGTAGCGCATGATAATGTCAAGCAACGAAGTATTTGATTTTACAGAAGCCTTGAAAATTTTGTCAAACTCCTTTAAATGAGCCTCAATTGGCTTCTTTATTTCTTTTAAACTGTTCATATTATTAGCTGGTTCAAAATTAAACCTATTTTTGCTGAAATTTTTTTTATGGCTACTTTTTTATTTGACGAAATGATTTTCGGCCCGGTAAAAAGCCGAAGATTGGGAGTTTCGCTTGGAATTAACCTGCTTCCAACTGATAATAAGTATTGTACTTTTAATTGTGTTTATTGCGAGTGTGGTTGGACCGATACAGAGGGAAAAAAGATTGTTCTTCCAAAGCGTGCAGATTATAAACTTAAACTTGAGGCTAAACTAAAAGCACTGGCAGGAACTGAAAACGAACCGGATGCTATTACTTTTGCAGGAAACGGGGAGCCAACTATTCATCCTGAGTTTGCTGAAATTATTGATGACACTATTGAAGCACGTGATAAGTATGCACCCAATGCAAAGATTTCAGTTTTGTCGAACGCAAGCCAGTTGCATAAAAAGCGGGTTAAGGAGGCACTGAAAAAAGTTGATAAGAACATTCAAAAACTGGATGTAGGAACAGAGGAGATGTTTCAGTTAATTAATCAGCCCCTTGGTGATCTGTCGCTGAATCAGATATTGGATAAACTGATTTCGTTTGAAGGAAATCTGATTATTCAAACCTTGTTTTTGAGAGGCACTGTTGATGGGAAAAGAATAGATAATACTACCAAACCTCAATTCGATGCCTGGTTGGAATTGGTAAAGAAAGTGAATCCACAATACGTGATGATTTACTCAATAGACAGAGATACTCCGGCAGACGGGTTAAAAAAAATTACTTTTTCCGAACTTGATAATATCGCCAGAAAGATTCGGTTTTCGGGAATAATAACAGAAGTTTATTAATATTGGATCTGCGGTAAACCATTCAGGTTTGATATTGTTTATCTTTTGAATCTGGTGTAAACTTTGTTTTCGCCTTCAGATTCGATACTGAAATTTATATCAGAACCTTCCAGTAGTTTTTCCATTTGAGATCCAAAATCATTTTGGTAGTCATCGGGTTCCATGAAGAACCTTAGTTTTCCGGTATCGAATCCCATGGCATGGATAAGTTTTATCCACTTACTTGAATGCTTGTTGTATGAGTCAGGGGTAATGTAATATTTGTCGTAATCTTTATTTTCATTTTCTTGATTTTCAACCTTTTTATAGCCAAACAGCTTATTAAGTTTTTGCATGGTTTTGTTATCTTTACGAACTTTGGCAAATAGTTTTTTAAAACCAAAAACACCTACAACAAGCTCACTAATTGAGAGTGCTCCGGCAACAGGAATAAGTACTGCTGACAAATCCTGTTCCATCATAAATACTCCGGCTTCACCTTGTTTTTTATCCCAGTCAATATCTTTAATATTAACAAGTCCCACCTTACGGCCTTTGTATTCTACAATAAAATAAAAGTTGTTGAAATTATTAATGGAATGAAACCATTCGATCTGTTGTTCAGGAGTAATAATTTCCTGATACAGCATATTTTTTCTAACCTTATCCGAATTTCTCCACTCTCTTACCAATTCAATATCTTTCTCCTTTAGCCGCTCAATGACTAATCCGTTAACCTCAATCTTCATCTTTTTCTATATTCTTTATAATGTAGGGTGGTTTTTTGTTTTGCGACTGGTAGAGCCGGCTTATATATTCGCCAATGATTCCGAGACTGAACAATATTAAACTGGTTGAAAGCATGATTCCCACAATAATGGAAGTATATCCTAACGGGACATCAAAAAACAGTTTGGCTGCAAGATAGTACCCTGTAATAAACATAAAAAGGATAGAAGAGAAGAGTCCGCCATAAACCATAAACTTTAGAGGGAAGTTTGTGTAGTAAAGAATCAATTCTGCCAGGAACCGCCATAATTTTCCGTATGAATAACCCGATTTACTTCCAACTCTTTTTTGATGATCTACCCAGGCATAATCCAGTTCATCAGTGTACCACCACAGCAGTTCATCAATAAAAATAACATTGTTGGTGTGAGGAAAAATCTTTTCTACTACCTCTTTTTTAACGAGTCTGAATGAAGAGACTATTTCAGGTCGATCTAATAACTTGCCACCGGTTTTTTTAACCACTTTGCTGCCTACATTCCGGATAAATGAATGTTGTTTTTTCTTATAAACACCATAAACCAGGTCGCTATTTTTTTTATCAATCTTTGCAATCAACTTTGGAATCTCTTCTGGTGGTTGTTGCAGGTCATCATCCATGGTAATAATATACTTTCCGTTAGCATGCTCTAAACCACAAAAAGTAGCATTCTGCTGTCCGTAATTTTTAATAAAACGAATGATGGTTACCCTTTTCGGGTTGAGAGATTTTATGGATTGAAGCACTTCCCAGCTGTTGTCTAAACTATTGTCGTCAACAAAAATAAACTGGACAGTTTTGTCAATTGACTTAAATACCTCCATAGTTCGGTCATAAAGCTTACGCAATGTAAACTCGCTGTTAAATACCGGAACAACAATGGAGTAATCAACCATGTTTACCTATTCTGATTTTTTTTCGTTGCTATCGTCTAATTCTTCCAAATCGTTGTCTTTATTCGAAGCATTTTCTTTCATGCCCATAAAAACATCTTTGCTTTCTTCATCTGAAATCTCCGGTGTTAAATCACCTCTTGCAATAGCAGCTTCTTTGTCTTCAACTTTCTTCTTAATTACATCGTAAACATCCTGAATGGTGTAAGAGTTTACAAACTCATCAGCAATTAATGCCACATCATATTCTACATTTACCATGGCAATAAAAACCAAAGCATTTACCGAGTCCCAATCCATCTCGTCCCTAAACTTTGTTTCAGGTGTTAACTGGCCTTTAGGCATTTCAGGGAATTCCTCTTCAATCTTTTGAATAAACTCTTCAATTGTTAATTTCTTCATTTCTCGATTTTATTTTGAAGCTGCAAAGCTAATTATTTTTAGCGGTTATTTATAATCTATTAAGATTAATCGCTGACACTTATCATAATAATATGTAACAGAATTATATATAATCAGACAATATATTTATTACATTTGCAGTCGGATTTCTAATGGCATAATAATAATTAAGTTTAATTATTTTTTAAAGCCATTGACAGGCAAGAAGGATTAAGGAAATATATTAGTAAAATGGCAAAAAAGTTACTTCTGATCAACCCCCGTAATTACCTTAAAGAGGGGTTACTAAAATATGAGTTTTCTAATTTTCCTCCATTGGGTTTGGGTATTATTGCTCGACTTACCCCCGATGACTGGGAGATTGAAATTCTGGATGAAAATTTCGATGAGTTTGAATATAAAGAAGCTGATCTGGTTGGATTAACGGCTTTTACAAGTAACGCATACAGAGCTTATCAAATTGCCAAGGTGTATCGCGAAAACGGGGTGCCAACTGTTATGGGAGGTATTCATGCTTCTATGATGTTTCATGAGGCGCTTGATTATGTTGATACAGTTGTAAAGGGCGAAGCTGAAAGTATTTGGCCTACGGTGATAGCTGATTTTGAGAAAGGTCAGATGAAAAGATTGTATGATGGTGTTAGATTGAAAGCCGATAAGCTGGTTCCGGCACGTCATGATCTGTTTCATCCAAGATATGCATTTGCATCCATTCAAACTACTCGCGGATGTCCGTGGCGTTGCGACTTTTGTACTGTACACGCATTTAACGGAACAGCTTACCGGCAGCGGCCGGTGCAAGATATATTAGATGAAATTGAAATGACTTCTGAAAAAGAGTATCTCTTTTTTGTGGATGATAATATTATCGGATATAGTAAAAAATCGATGGCTCGTACCATTGAGCTATTGAAAGGGATGAAAGAACGCGGGTTGAAACGTGAATGGTTCAGTCAGGCTTCCATTAACTTTGCCGAAAACGAAGAGATGCTTCAGCTGGCACACGATACCGGTTGTAAAATGGTACTGTTGGGTATTGAAACAGAAAAGCTGGAAGGGCTTGAAGAAACTAACAAAGACCTTAACAAAAAGATAGGCTTTGGTCATTACGATGATATTTTCAGTAAAATTCATGAATATGGAATTGCCGTTTTAGGTACTTTTATTTTTGCACTTGATACAGATACACCTGAAGATTTAAAGCGTCGTGTTGATTTTATTATCAATTCGAAAGTAGATGCTTTTCAGACTTCTGTGCTGACTCCGTTCCCCGGAACAGGTACCTATCGCAAGTTTGTTGAAGAGGATAGAATTCATTTTAAGAATTTCCCTGAAGACTGGCAGCGCATGCGTTTCTTCGAGAATGTAATCGACCCGATAACCATGACGCACGATCAGCTAAACGAAGTATTATATGAGCAATGGGGTCGCCTTTTCAGTAGCAAAACATTGTTGAATAAATTTAAGATGACCCTTAAAGAAACTAAAGATACAAAAGCTGCACTTTGGGCTTTAGTTACCAATTCAAATTATGGCAATACCATCTTTGAAGGAACCAACCGTTTCTTTGATGTGAACGCATTTATCGATACAATTAATACCGGAGTTAGATTAATCTAAGAGTTAATGAAAAAAAAGTTGCTGCTGATCAATCCTGTTTCTGATCTTCGAAGGGGTTTTGTGTATAGTAAATCTTCGCTGTATCCTCCTTTGTCGCTTGGTATTTTAGCAGCACTTACTCCTGATAACTGGGAGGTTGAAATTTTTGATGAAAACTTTGAGACTTTCAATGGTGTTCTTGAGGCTGATTTAGTAGCTCTAACCTCTTTTACTTCCTCTGCCTACCGCGCTTATCAAATTGCAACAGCCTATAAAAAGAAAGGTATTCCGGTTGTGATGGGAGGTATCCATGCCAGCATGGTTCCTAAAGAGACTATCAAATATGTGGATGCAGTGGGGATTGGTGAAGCTGAAAGCTATTGGAGCAGTATCATTAGTGATTTTGAAGCAGGGAAGCTAAAGCAGTTTTACTATGGAGAACAGCTGTCAATGGATCAGGTTCCGATGGCCCGCCACGATTTATTTCATGAGGAGTATACTATCGATAGTGTTCAAACTACCAGAGGCTGTCCTTTCGATTGTAGCTTTTGTTCTGTTACTGCATTCAATGGTGCCAAATATCGCATGAGGCCTGTTGAAGATGTGTTGAGGGAAGTGGAAATGGTCAAAACCAAGAATATGTTTTTTATCGATGATAACCTGCTTGGTTATAGTAAAAAATCGAAAGAACATGCTATGGCTATTTTTCAGGGGATGATTGACCGGGGAATTGAAAAAGATTGGTGGACACAATGTTCACTAAATGTAGCTGATGATGAAGCAGTGCTGGCCAAGATGGCAGAGAGTGGCTGTAAACTTATTTT
>Ga0256913_10000740_pt1 | contig 16907 bp, 12 predicted proteins | sample Axial_MatmetaG_FD_185970 | JGI IMG/M metagenome (GOLD analysis project Ga0256913, IMG submission 185970) | Deep-sea worm associated microbial mat communities from Axial Seamount, Juan de Fuca Ridge, Pacific Ocean - Axial_Mat | ecosystem: Environmental > Aquatic > Marine > Oceanic > Microbial... | reverse complement strand
GGCCCTTGGTGGCAAGTACACGAGTTATAGCCGCCGTCAGGGTCGTCTTGCCATGATCGATATGGCCAATCGTGCCAACATTGACATGCGGCTTCGTCCGCTCAAATTTCTCCTTTGCCATAACCGTACCTCACTTATCCTCTTTTATTTCATTCACACGCCCCGAATCTTGCGTATGATTTCCTCAGCCCGCCTGGGCGGAACCTCAGCAAATTCGGAAAACTGCATTGTAAAGGTTGCCCTGCCTTGAGTGGCTGAGCGTAAATCCGTCGAATACCCGAACATTCTTGCCAGTGGCGCCAGGGCATGAACGACCTGAACCTCACGCTCGGTGTCCACGCCATTGACCTGGGCTCCCTTGCGGTTCAGATCATTGATGACCTCGCCCAGATACTCCTCAGGGGTAACCACCTCAAGCTCCATGTCCGGCTCCAGCAGGACCGGCTCTCCAGCTGCGGCTGCATTACGACAGGCAATGGTTGCCGCAACGCCGAAGGCCATTTCTGTGGAGCGTTCCTCATCGTAGGAGCCGCCGACAAGCTTAACGCGAACATCCAGGACCGGATACCCTATCAGGGGGCCGGAATCCAGGCTGTCACGAACACCTTTTTCAATGGCCTCAATATACGCGCCGGGTATATCTTTCTCATCGACAAGGGATTCAAAACTGACCCCGTCGCCACGAGCGGCAGGCTCAAGTTCGACAATCACATGCCCGTACTGTTCTCTGCCTGTACCCTGGGTCTCAAATCGTCCTTCGCCCCGGGAAGCCACAGTAATGGTCTCACGATAGGAAACCTGGGGCTGGCCGACATTGGCATTAACCTTGAACTCGCGCAGCAGACGATCAACAATTATTTCCAGGTGCAACTCACCCATCCCTGAAATAATTGTCTGGCCGCTGTCCTGGTCCACCGAGACCCGAAAACTTGGGTCTTCCCTGGCGATTTTATCCAGGGTTTCAGCCAGCTTTCCCTCATCGGCCTTGGTCTTGGCCTCGATGGCGATTCCAATGACCGGCTCGGGAAAATCCATGGACTCAAGAACTATATAGTCACCGGCGGCACATAATGTATCGCCGGTGGTGGTGAACTTGAGCCCGACCACGGCACCGATATCTCCGGCAGCGATGCTCGCCACCTCTTCACGCTTATTGGCATGAAGCTTAATAAGTTTCGAGATCTTTTCTTTTTTCCGCTTGAGCGGATTAAACACCTTGTCGCCAACTTTCAGTTCTCCGGAATAGACCCGGATAAAGGAAAGATTACCGACAAAGGGATCCGCCTGGAGCTTGAATACAAGCCCGCAGAATTTTTCACTCCTCTCGGGTTTACGGATAAGCGGCGCACCGTTCTTATCCTTCCCCTCCATCGGGGGAACATCTACGGGTGAGGGCAGGTACCTGCACACAGCATCCAGAAGCGGCTGCACGCCCTTATTCTTAAAGGCGGAACCACAGAGGACAGGCACCAGGCCAAGAGACAGGGTAGCCTTTCTCAGCGCCCTGTATATCTCACCGGGAGCGATCTCTTGATCTTCCAAGTATTTTTCCATGACCTCCTCATCGAAGTCGGCCAACTTCTCGAGGAGCGCCATACGTGCGGCCGATGATTTGTCAAATAAATCGTCGGGGATTACCTCTTCACAGACCTTCAGTCCTTTTGATTCATCATCAAAGCGCAGAAGACGCCAGCTGATGAGATCAATGACTCCGGAAAAGGCATCCTCACTGCCAACAGGCAGTGTTATTGCAACTGGTGTGGCGCCAAGCCGTTCCTCAATCTCCGCGACACATTTATCAAAATCCGCGCCAACGCGGTCCATTTTGTTGATAAATGCAAGACGCGGAATATGGTAACGATCCGCCTGCCGCCAGACTGTCTCCGACTGGGGCTCAACACCACCAACCGCGCAAAAGACAGCGACAACACCATCCAACACCCGTAAACACCGTTCGACCTCAACCGTGAAATCGACGTGACCGGGCGTATCGATTATATTAATTCTAAACTCATTCCAGGTGCAGGTTGTTGCGGCCGAGGTAATGGTGATACCCCGCTCCTGCTCCTGTTCCATCCAGTCCATGACAGCAGTGCCTTCATGGACCTCGCCAATTTTATGCGACCGGCCTGTATAGTAGAGTATACGTTCAGTGGTTGTGGTTTTTCCCGCATCAATATGGGCCATGATGCCGATATTGCGCAGCCTGGATAATGCTCCTTCCGCAGCCACCGTTTTGTCTCGTCTCTTCTACGTTTCATCCAGACCAAGTCAGGAAAAATGGTGCTCTATCTACACAAGAGACCACCTGCTGTCAACTACAATCCTCGGCGTATACCCAAAAAGACTACCAGCGATAGTGGGCAAAAGCCTTGTTCGCCTCGGCCATCTTGTGGGTATCATCTTTTTTCTTCACCGCTGCGCCACGATTATTGTAGGCATCAAGCAGTTCCGCGGCCAGCTTGTCAGACATGGACTGGCCGGAACGGCTCTTGGCAAAGCCGATGATCCAGCGGATCGCCAGGGCATTTCTCCGATCAGGCCGAACCTCGATGGGTACCTGGTACGTGGCACCACCCACCCTGCGGCTCTTCACCTCAACCCGGGGACGGACATTTTCCATGGCGCCTTCAAAAACGGCCAGGGGCTCTTCGTCGGAAACCTTCTCTTTTATGACGCCCATGGCATCATAAAACATCCGTCGGGCCAGGGCCTTTTTGCCATCCTGCATCAGGCCATTGGTAAACTTGGCGACCAGCACGGAATTATAGGCCGGATCCGGCATCACCGTACGTTTATTCGTTAATTTCTTTCTCGGCATTTCCTTTTTTCTCCAGTAAGTGAGGCCTGCAAGCCTTATTTAGGCCGCTTGGCACCATACTTGGAACGACCCTGACGACGGTCACTGACCCCAAGAGTATCCAGGGTTCCACGTACCACATGATAGCGAACACCGGGCAGATCCTTGACACGACCACCACGAATCAGGACCACTGAATGCTCCTGCAGGTTATGCCCGATGCCGGGGATATAAGAGGTTACCTCAATGCCATTGGTGAGGCGAACCCTGGCAACCTTACGCAACGCCGAGTTCGGCTTTTTCGGGGTTGTTGTATAGACACGCACGCACACGCCCCGTTTCTGTGGACAATTCTGCAAAGCCGGGGTATTGGACCGCTTGGTCATTTTTTTCCGTCTTTTTCGGACAAGCTGATTAATTGTGGGCATTCAAACCACTCCTTTTCAGATAATGCTTCGTTTCCTCGATTCAATCCTGACCGGGAACGGGATATCGTACATGTTTGCTGCACATCCGCAATAGCAGATACCAGTCGGTGTCCTAAAAAACATCGACAAGCGCAGACAGGGCGCAAAAATTTTAATTGTAGACGAAGGACCTTGCCTTGTCAAGAATATTTTACTGTACTTCCCTGCGCCGTAACCGATACTGGGGCAGGCCTGTTCCTGCGGAAATCAAACGCCCCATGATCACATTTTCCTTTAATCCACTTAAATCATCCACTTTTCCTTCCATAGCTGCATTGGTCAGCACCTTGGTTGTCTCCTGGAAGGAAGCGGCGGAAATAAATGAATCGGTGGAAAGTGATGCCTTGGTCACGCCAAGCAGCAGGGGTTCCGCCGCAGCCGGTTGCAGTCCTTCGGCAAGAAGACGTTCATTTTCCTCGCGGAACTTCCACCACTCGACCTGCTGGTCGAGCATGAAGACCGAATCACCGGCATCGGTGATCCTGACCCGTTTGAGCATCTGGCGAACAATGGTCTCAATGTGCTTGTCATTAATCCTGACGCCCTGGAGACGGTAGACCTCCTGGATTTCATTGACCAGAAAACGGGCCAGTTCCTCGGCGCCAAGGACCCTGAGGATATCATTGGGCAGGATCGAACCCTCCATGAGCTGTTCCCCTGCCTTCACATAGTCGCCCTCATGGACAATGATATGCTTGGACTTGGGGATAAGATACTCTTTTGGTTCACCGGGATCAGGAGTAATAACAACCCGCCGCTTTCCCTTGAGTTCCCTGCCGAAGCTGACCCGGCCATCGATCTCGCTGATGGTTGCCAGCTCCTTTGGTTTACGAACCTCGAACAGCTCCGCAACCCTGGGCAGACCACCGGTAATATCCTTGGTCTTTGTTGTTTCGCGAGGAATTTTGGCCACAACCGTACCGGGGGTAATGATCTCCTCTTCATCCACGGTGATAACCGAGCCGACCGGGAGGGGATAGCGGGCTTCAAGTTCGCTGCCCGGCAGCTTGAGCGTCTGGCGGGGTTTATCCGGATCCTTGATGGAGATACGCGGCGTCAGCTGTTTACCGGCGGCAAGGGGGGTAATGACCTTACTTGCCTTGCCGGTTATCTGGTCAACCCGCTCCTGCATGGAATCACCCTCGATGATATCGCCATACTTCACCTTGCCGCTCACCTCGGCGACAATGGGTATGGAAAAGGCATCCCAGTCAGCAATGACAGTGCCCGGATCGACCTTGTCACCGTCCTTGACCTTGAGTTCAGCACCATAGGGAACAGGAAAACGCTCCCGGTCAATCCCCTGGTCATCAAGGATGGTGATTTCGGCATTGCGGTTCATAACCACCAGATTGCCTTCGCTGTTTTTAACCGAATGAAGATCCTTATACTTGACCACGCCACCGCGCTGGGTACGGACCTCGGCCTGTTCAACCGCTCTGGAGGCCGTACCACCGATATGAAAGGTCCGCATGGTCAGCTGGGTGCCTGGCTCGCCGATGGACTGGGCCGCGATAATACCGACAGCCTCACCGGAGTTGACCATGTGGCCACGGCCAAGATCACGGCCATAGCACATGGCGCAGACACCCCGTTTGGCCTCGCAGGTGAGTACGGAGCGGATCTTGACCCGATCGATGCCGGCGGCTTCAATGGCCTCAACCTTATCCTCGGTAATCTCCTCATCCATGCCGACCAGAATCTCGCCACTGTTAAGATCGACCACATCCTCAAGGGCAACCCGGCCCAGAATGCGCTCGCCGATGCGGACAATAACCTCACCACCCTCGATGAGCGGCTCGGCCTCGGTGCCGCGCATGGTGCCGCAGTCCTTCATGACAATGGTCGAATCCTGGGCCACATCGACAAGCCTTCTGGTCAGATAACCGGAGTTGGCCGTCTTGAGCGCGGTATCGGCAAGCCCCTTGCGGGCGCCATGGGTGGAGATGAAATATTCCAGCACCGAGAGTCCTTCACGGAAATTGGCCTTGATCGGGGTCTCGATAATCTCACCGGACGGTTTAGCCATCAGGCCGCGCATGCCGGCCAGTTGACGGATCTGATCTTTTGATCCACGGGCCCCGGAGTCGGCCATGATAAAGACCGAGTTGAAACTCTTTATTTCCTTGATATGATTGTTTTCATCGCGGACATAGTCCACGGACATCTCTTCCATCATCTCCTTGGTGATGCGATCAGTGGCCTTGGACCAGATATCGACAATCTTGTTGTATTTCTCACCATCGGTGATCAGACCATCGGAATACTGCCGGTCAACATCGGCGGCTTCCTTCTCGGATTCCTCAACAAATTCCTCCTTTCTGACCGGAATCTTCATATCATTGATACAGATGGAGATACCGGCCCGGGTTGCATACTCATAGCCAAGATCCTTGAGGCGGTCCGCAAGGATAACCGTCTCCTTGGTACCGGCATGGCGATAGGCATAGTCAATGAGAAAGGCGAGCTCCTTCTTGGACAGTTCTTTATTAACAACTGTAAAAGGGATATTTTCAGGCAACAGTTCACTGACAAGTACACGACCAATCGTAGAGCATTCAATACCTTGATGAACAACAATTACTGAAACATCATGTAATTTCTCAACCTCACACCCTTGTTCAATCGTAAATTGTACATGCTCAGCCTCCCATCGGGAAACAGCCTTAGCCAGAAAGTTTGGAGGAATAGTACAGATCTCCTTACTTTTTTGAGAATCAAATTTGAGTTTATCGGTTAATATCGGGGCTAATTTCTTATGATCAGAGCCCGATGAACGTAATATGGAACTACATCCAATCTCAAATTCAGATTCAATACCAATATCTGCTAAAAGTTTATTAATATAGCTGGCATCATCAAGAGATATACCATTAGCACAAAGACGTATAGATTTTTCAACAATCTCCCTCGCACCATGAATATTTTCTGGAATAATGGCTTGTACTTCCTCAACAACGGCATCCTTGTCTATACCTACCCAGTCAATGGTAACATCTGCAAACTCTTCAATCCTGACTTCAATATCAAAACTTTTCAGTTCAGATATAACTTTCTTAGCATCGTCTAACGAAACAGCAGAGAGAACAGGCTCTTTGTTTTCGATACGCTTCGTAATGAATTCGTCTTTATTTGTTATACCGAAATGTGCAAGAATCTCAACGATCTCTTCTGTAACCTTCCCAGAGAGGAAAACATCATAGGTGGGAGTGAGGACAACGGTAGCTCCGACTTTTTCAAGCCGCTTCTGCACAATTTGAGCTGTTTTGGGATCCTCGTGCAGAATAAATGGAGCTGGAACAAAATTTATCAACTGACTCAAATTCGAGCACTTCGACAGGATGACATCATCAAGTTTGTTAATCAGCGTTTCACGCTTGTTTGCCCCAATACCCAAGATATGGACCCGAAAAACATCCTTTGTTATTTCAACCATTATCTTGGATTGAAGGTCAGCGACACCGTTATCATAGGCAACTCGAGCCTCGCGAGTACTTCCATACAGCATTTTTTCGCCAGGCACACCCATCCGCTCCCTGGTCATGTAATAGAGCCCAAGCACAATATCCTGACTTGGAATGATGATCGGGCCGCCGTTGGCCGGGGAAAGGATGTTGTTGGTCGACATCATCAGGACCCGGGCCTCGACCTGGGCCTCGACCGAAAGCGGCACGTGCACCGCCATCTGGTCGCCGTCAAAGTCGGCATTGAAGGCGGCGCAGACCAGGGGATGGAGCTGAATGGCCTTTCCTTCGATCAGGACCACTTCAAAGGCCTGCATGCCAAGCCGATGCAGGGTGGGCGCCCGGTTAAGGATAACCGGATACTCACGAACAATATCATCAAGCACGTCCCAGACCTCTTTCATGCCCTTTTCCACCATCTTACGGGCGCTTTTTATGGTGGTGACATAGCCCAGACCTTCCAGCTTGTTGTAGATAAAGGGCTTAAACAGCTCCAGGGCCATCTTTTTAGGCAGACCACACTGGTGGAGACGCAGGTGGGGACCGACCACGATGACCGAACGTCCTGAATAATCGACCCGTTTACCGAGCAGATTCTGGCGAAACCGGCCCTGCTTGCCCTTGAGCATGTCCGACAGAGACTTAAGCGGCCGCTTGTTGGGGCCGGTAATGGTCCTGCCGCGCCGGCCATTGTCAAAGAGGACATCAACCGCCTCCTGCAGCATCCGCTTTTCGTTACGGATGATAATATCCGGCGCATCCAGCTCGATGAGGCGTTTGAGGCGGTTGTTGCGGTTGATGACCCGGCGGTAAAGATCGTTGAGATCAGAGGTGGCAAAACGGCCGCCTTCCAGCGGCACCAGGGGCCGCAGATCCGGCGGCAGGACCGGGATGACTTCGAGGATCATCCATTCAGGACGGTTGCCGGAGTTGCGGAATGCCTCGACAACCTTGAGACGCTTGCCAAACTTGGCCCGTTTGGAGACAGAACCGGTCTCCTTCATATCCTTGCGCAGGGTTGCGGACAGGGATTCCAGCTCCAGCGACATGAGCATTTCCCGGATCGCCTCTGCCCCGATGCCGACCTTGAACTGGCCTGGATACTGCTCGAGATTGGCCCGGTACTGCTCCTCGTTGAGCAGGGTGCCAACGGGCAGGTCTTCCAACTCGGAGGTGACCACGGCATAGGACTCAAAGTAGAGAATGCGCTCAAGCTGCTTGAGCGTCATGTCAAGGATGGCGCCAATCTTGGAGGGCAGACTTTTGAGAAACCAGATATGGGCAACAGGCGCTGCCAGTTCAATATGGCCAAGCCGTTCCCGGCGCACCTTGGACTGAATCACCTCAACGCCGCATTTTTCACAGACCACGCCACGGTGTTTCATGCGCTTGTACTTGCCGCAGTTACACTCGAAATCCTTGACCGGGCCAAAAATCTTGGCACAGAACAGACCGTCCCGTTCGGGTTTAAAGGTCCGGTAATTGATGGTCTCGGGCTTTTTCACCTCGCCATGGGACCACTCGCGAATCTTCTCCGGTGAGGCGAGAGAAATTTTTACCTTGTTGAATTGAACAGGTCCCTTTGGTTTTGCAAAGAAGCTAAACAGTTCTTCCACGAAATCACCCTATCTGAATTGAACATTTACAGTTGACGGCCAACCACGCCGTGGCTACTTGCAAGTTGTTGCGGGTTCATGTGCTTAAGAGTCACGCCTCCGCAGGCTGCGTCTACTCTTCCAGCAGTTCCACATCAAGGCACAGTCCCTTGAGTTCCTTGACCAGGACATGAAAGGACTCTGGAAGCCCGGTGACCAGGAAGTTGTTTCCCTTGACAATTTTCTCATACATGGTCGTTCTTCCCTCAACATCATCGGACTTGACGGTGAGGAATTCCTTAAGCGTATAGGCGGCGCCATAGGCCTCCATGGCCCAGACCTCCATCTCGCCCAGTCTCTGACCGCCGAACTGGGCCTTGCCGCCAAGCGGCTGCTGCGTGACAAGGGAATAGGGCCCGGTTGAACGGGCATGGATTTTATTGTCAACCAGATGATGCAGTTTCAGCACATACATGACGCCAACCGTGACCGGATTGTCGAACTGATCACCGGTAACACCATCATACAAAATGGACTGACCGACCTCGTCCACGCCGGCCTCGACCAGCATGGCCCGGATTTCTTCCTCCGAGGCGCCATCAAAAACCGGTGTGGCCACATGCAGGCCCGGAAAACTTTTACGAGCCATATCGAGGATACCATCATCATCAAGTCCCTCGGTGAAACGGGCATATTCCTCTTCGGAATACAAACGGGTGAGTTTTGTCTTGATGGCATCGAGCTCAAATTTTCTGGCCATCCCGGCAATCTGCTGGCCAAGTTTCTTGGCGGCAAAGCCGAGATGACACTCAAGCACCTGGCCCACATTCATCCGGGAAGGCACACCAAGGGGATTGAGAACCATGTCAACGGTGGTGCCATCGGCAAAAAAAGGCATATCCTCTTCGGGAAGCAAACGGGAGACAACACCCTTGTTGCCATGCCGGCCGGCCATTTTATCGCCGACGGCAAGCTTTCTCTTGGTGGCCACATATATCTTGACCATCTTGACCACCCCTGGCGGCAGGTCATCACCTTTTTCCATGCGCTCGACAATGCCCTCATAACGGCTGCGTACCAGGGCGGCCTGTTTCTTATACCGGCCGAAGACAGCCTCGATCTCCTGCTCGTATTTTTTGCGCTCGGAAAAATCAAGATTGATCAGCTCAAAAAAATCAACCTCCGCAAGGGCCGTTTCCGTAATCTTCTTGCCCAGCTTGACGAGAATATTTCCCTCGCTGTCCGTAAGATCGCTTTTGGCGGTCCGGCCGACAATCAGACCGGACAGTTCCTTGCGCACCCCTTTCTTGAGGCTTTTGAGCTCATCGTCCATGTCCCGGTTGAGGCGCTCGATCTCCATCTCCTCGATCATCAGGGAGCGCTCATCCTTGTCAACCCCTTTGCGGGAAAAGACCTTGGCATCGATGACCACGCCTTCGATACCAGGCGGAACCCGCAGGGACGAATCCTTTACATCGCCGGCCTTTTCGCCGAATATGGCCCGAAGCAGTTTTTCCTCGGGCGAAAGCATGGTCTCACCCTTGGGGGTTACCTTACCGACCAGCATATCGCCGGCCTTGACCTCAGCGCCGATGCGGACAATGCCCGATTCATCCAGGTTGCGCAGGGCCTCATCACCGATGTTAGGGATATCCCGGGTGATCTCTTCCTTGCCCAGCTTGGTGTCCCTGGCCATGGTCTCAAAGATTTCGACATGGACCGAGGTAAAGGTATCCTCCTTCAAAAGCCGTTCGTTGACCAGGATCGAATCCTCGAAGTTATAGCCACGCCAGGGCATAAAGGCGATTGTTATGTTCTTGCCAAGCGCCAGCTCTCCCTTTTCCGAGGAAGGGCCGTCGGCGAGCACGTCGCCCTGTACAACCCGCTCACCGGGCAGAACCAGGGCCCGCTGGTTAAAACAGGTATTCTGGTTGGATTTTTTATATTTGGACAACCGATACACGCCGACGCCTGTCTCGAATCCATCGGTGCCAGGCTCGTCATAACGGACCACAACCCTGTTGGCATCAACATCCTCAACCACCCCGCCACCGGCGGCAATCAGGCAGGCCCCGGAATCGCGGGCAACATATTTTTCCACGCCGGTTCCCACCAGAGGCGCGGCGGTCTTAAGCAGGGGAACGGCCTGACGCTGCATGTTTGAGCCCATCAGGGCCCGGTTGGCATCATCGTTTTCAAGAAAGGGGATCAGCGAGGCAGCCACCGAAACCAACTGGTTGGGCGCGATATCCATGCGGGTTACCTGATCGCCGGCAACCATGGCCACTTCCCCATCCTCCCTGACAATGAGGTGATCATCGAGGATTGTTCCTTCCTCGTCCATATTCACCTTGGCCGGCGCAATGACATGTCCCTGCTCCTGGAGCGCCGAGTGGTATTTGAACTCGTCGCTGACCTTACGGTTTTTGACAAAGCGGTACGGCGTTTCGATAAACCCATAGGGATTGACCTTGGCATAGGTTGCCAGCGAAACGATAAGACCGATATTGGGCCCCTCCGGGGTTTCAACCGGACAGATCCGACCATAGTGGGTAGGATGTACGTCACGAACCTCAAAGCCGGCCCGCTCCCGGGACAGACCGCCCGGTCCCAGGGCCGACAGCCTTCTCTTATGGGTCACCTCGGAGAGCGGATTGGTCTGATCCATAAACTGGGAAAGCTGGCTGGTCCCGAAAAATTCCTTGATCGCCGAGGTAACAGGTTTGGGATTGACCAGATCATGCGGCATGAGCGTCTCGATTTCCTGCAGGGTCATCCGCTCCTTGATGGCCCGTTCCATGCGGACAAGGCCCATCCGGTACTGATTTTCAACCAGTTCGCCGACTGTACGCACCCTGCGGTTGCCAAGATGATCAATATCATCGCCGTCCTTGAGCTCATCCTTGATCCGGACCAGATACTTGACCCCTTCAATGATGTCCTCAACCGTCAGGGTACGGTGATCAATGGAGGTATCAAGTCCCAGTTTTGCATTGATCTTGTATCGACCCACTTCAGACAGATCATAGGTGGACGGATCAAAAAAGAGCTTGTCGAAAAAGGCCTGTGCCACCTCTGGCGTCGGAGGGCTTGAAGGCCGCAGACGGCGATATATCTCAACCTGAGCACGGGTGCGCAGACGATTACGTATCTCGTTTGTCAGGGCCTCGTTGTATTCATCACCACTCAGACCTTCCTGCCTGAGTTGTTCCTCTATTTCATCGAGTTCCTGGTCACCCAGGCGGATCATATCCTTGTCAAGGGTCTTGCTGAACGATTCACTGACGGTGACGCCATTGAAAAAAATCAGGTCAAAAGAGGTAATACCGGCCTCTTCAATGGCCGCCAGGTTCTCCTCGGTCAACTTTTCATTACAGCGGGCGATACGCTCTCCGGTCTTGGGATGAAGTATATCCGCTGCCAATATCCGATCATAGAAATCCTCTGCCTCAACCTCCACCTTTTCAATGCAGGCCTGGACCATCCTTTTGGCCAGTGCCTTTGAGACCTTGCGCCCTTTTTTGCCAAGCACCTTGCCATCCTTGGGATTGATCACATCCTGGGGCAGGCGTGAACCGATAAAGGTCTCCGGTTTAAAGCGAAGAAAATATTTACCATCCCCAAGTTCGACGGCATCCACCTCATAAAATTTACGAAGCAGATCCTCATCGGTAAAGTCCAGTGCCTTGAGTAAAACCGTAACCGGCAATTTGCGGCGACGGTCAATGCGGACATAGAGAACATCCTTGATGTCAAATTCAAAATCAAGCCACGAGCCGCGAACAGGGATAATCCGGGCGGAATAAAGACGCTTACCGGAGGCATGCGATTTGCCGTTGTCATGGGTGTAAAAGAGGCCGGGTGAGCGCTGGAGCTGATTAACGATAACCCGTTCAGTACCGTTTATGACAAAGACGCCATCCTTGGTCATCAGGGGAAGGGAACCAAGAAAAACCTCCTGCTCCTTGATGTCGCGCACGGACTGGACACCGGTTTCCTCATCAACATCAAAGGTGATAAGGCGGACGGTGATCTTGACGGGCACATCATAGGTCATGCCACGTTCAATACATTCCTCGACTGTATATTTGGCATGGCCAAAGGCATAGCGGACAAATTCCAGGGAACACAAACCATTGAAATCGGTCAGAGGAAAGATGTTTTTAAAGATTGCCTGCAACCCGACATCCTCCCTTTCATCAGGGTCTATACCCCGCTGCAGGAAACGTTCATATGAATGTCTCTGCATGGCGATAAGATGCGGTGGTTCAACAACCTGGCGTGCCTTGGCAAAACTTTTCCGGACTCTCTTCATGGTTTTCCTCAAAATGTTCCACGAAACAGCATTACTGATCAGTATCAAGTAACTGCTTGATAATAATGCTAATACATGAACTACCTGACCAGCATGCGTACAATTCCCCTCAAACGCAGGAACGCTACAGAGGATCATGCCTCTGTAGCGTTACCCAGACAATAACGGCAATCTCCGAAAATTGGGGTACTGGAGATTGCCCGATGCAGTGCACTATTTAATCTCTACAGAACCGCCCACTGCCTCAATTTTTTCTTTGATCTCGTTGGCCTCATCCTTGGTAACGCCTTCCTTGACCGGAGTAGGCGCCCCTTCAACAAGCGCCTTGGCCTCTTTCAGGCCAAGAGAGGTGATGGCGCGGACTTCCTTGATCACCTTGATCTTCTGGTCACCGGCAGCGGTGAGAATAACATCAAATTCTGTCTTCTCCTCGCCACCACCATCTCCACCGTCACCAGCGGCAGCCCCGACAGCGGCAACAGCAACCGGAGCGGCGGCGGAAACACCAAATTTGTCCTCAAGGGCCTTGACCAGCTCCGAAACCTCGAGCAGAGACATTTTTTCTACAATTTCTACAACCTGTTCAATAGAATCAGACATGATTCTTCCTCCTGGAATTATCGGGAATTTTAATTTTCTTTCTGTTCTTTAATGGCCTGCAGTACATAGACCAGATTGTTCGGCACACCGTTCAAGGCCCGGACAAGTCCGGTTGGAACGGCCTGCAGCACGCCACACAACTGACCGAGAAGCTGCTCTCTGGAAGGCAGCTTGGCCAGTGAGCTTACATCCTCGACCGTGAGGACCTTGCCCTCCATAACTGCGGAGCGAATCTTCAGCGCGTCAAAATCCTTGGCAAAATCTGACAAAACCTTGGCGGTACCCACCGGCTCGTCAAAACTGAATGCAATGGCGGTCGTACCGGTAAAGCTATCTCCAAGGTCCTCAAACTCCGTCCCCTTGACAGCAAGTTTCAAAAGCGTATTTTTCGCTATTTGAATAAAGGCATCATTCTGGCGGAGCTCTCCACGCAGCTTTTCAAGTTCCGTGACCTTCAGCCCCCGGTAATCGGTAACCACCGCAAATTTAGCCTTGCTGAAGGTTTCATTCAACGCCTGAACCCTGCTGGCCTTTTCATCGCGATTCAACTGTTACACCTCCTTTCATGGTTGCGGGATGTCACAACAGAACAGATAAGAAATAAAAGACATAGTACAGCCCATAAAGCACCCTGGTGCCCTGCAGCTGTTTGTAGATCTCGGCAGGCGACTGCATGTACTGTAACAGTCATTAAACATTCGAACCTGCTGTCTCTGACCTTCCCGGAATAACTAAACTAATTACGATAAGCCCCTGCCTGACAGGTCCGGCAGGGAATAGACATCACCCTTCCTTTATCAGGGCGCGAACGTTGAAGGGATCAACCTTGACCCCAGGCCCCATGGTTGAGGAAAAAGCGATGGATTTAAAATACACACCCTTGCTCGACGAGGGTTTCAGCTGGATCAGCTTGTCTATAAAGGCAAGGATGTTCTCTTTAAGCTTGTCCGGCCCAAAAGATTTTTTACCAACCGCGGCATGAACAATACCGTTTTTATCAACCCTGAAATCAACTTTGCCCTTCTTGATTTCACCGACAACCCGCGCGATATCAAAGGTGACAGTGCCCAGTTTGGCATTGGGCATCAGATTTCTGGGACCAAGAATGCGGCCGATCTTGCCGACCTCACCCATCATATCCGGCGTGGCGATTGTTTTGTCAAAATCAAGCCAGCCTTCCTTGATCTTGGCAATAATCTCATCGGACCCGGCATGATCAGCTCCGGCCTCAAGGGCCTCACTCTCCTTTTCACCCTTGGCGAAAACGAGAACACGAACTTCCTTGCCGGTTCCATGCGGAAGCATGACGCTTGACCTGACCATCTGGTCGGCATGACGGGGATCCACACCCAATCGGACAGCTATATCAAACGATTCATCGAAATTTGCATAGGAGGCTTTCAGGGCAAGATCAAGTCCCTCTGCAAGTTCATACAGCTTGGTGCGATCAATAGCCTCTGCACCCTGACGAAATTTTTTTCCGTGTTTTGCCATGATTTCCCAACTCCTTTCTCCCTGGCATGCTGGGTGACATGCAGGTAAGCGAAATAGTTATTCCGACCCCGAAAGAGCCGGAAAAGTCAATTAATCTAAAACGGTAATGCCGCAGGACCTGGCCGTACCCTCGACAATCCTCATGGCGTGGTCAATATCATAGGCGTTCAAATCAGGCATTTTAATCTCAGCGATCTCCCTGATTTTATCCTTGCTCAAATCGGCAACGCGCTCCCGCTTCGGATTACCGGAACCCTTATCGACTCCAGCAGCCTTCAAAAGCAGAACAGAGGCCGGAGGCGTCTTGGTGATAAAGCTGAAGGATCGATCCGTATACACGGTGATCACAACCGGGATAATAGTATCTCCGGCGGATTGCGTCTTGGCGTTGAAAGCCTTGCAGAAATCCATGATATTGACGCCATGCTGGCCAAGAGCCGGGCCGACCGGCGGCGATGGGTTGGCCTTGCCGGCTGGTATCTGCAGTTTAATATATGATTGAATTTTCTTTGCCATTATTCCTCTCCTCCACGTTTGACCTGCACCAGGTCAAGCCTGGATTACATAACATGCAGAATTAACGATATAACCTTTCATGGTTATGAGTGAAAAACCATCCGTTACCGGCACATACTCAGGTATTACTCACCTGAATATACTCAAGTTCTACCGGTGTTGAACGGCCAAAAATAGAAACCATCACCTTGACCCGTCCCTTATCGGGATACACCTCTTCAACAACGCCCTGAAAGTTGGCGAACGGCCCATCGGTCACCCGGACCACATCGCCTTCGGTAAAGATTACCTTTGGTTTGGGTGCTGCTGCGCCTTCCTCTATACGACCGATAATCCGCATTGCCTCTTCATCGGTGAGAGAGGGGATAAGCTTTTCAAGATCCTGGCCTGCCAGGGGCTGATTGGCATTAACGCCGACGAATCCTGTTACCCGCGGTGTTTCGACAACGGTATGCCAGGTATTCTTATTCATATCCATCCGAACAAGTATATATCCCGGAAAGAACTTGCGCTCGGATGTCTTGCGCTTTCCCTTCACCATTTCGACTACCTGCTCGGTCGGAACAAGAATTTCGTCAAAGAGTTCTTCCTGCCCTGCGGAACGGACACGTTCTTCCAGCGAGGCCTTCACCTTGCCTTCAAACCCGGTATGGGTATGTACGATGTACCATTTTTTAGCCATGGGATGCCTTGGACTTTATTGAAGGACCAGGGAAACAAGCTTGCCAAGAAGAAGATCAACCGAGCCAAGATAAAGAGAAAGGATGACAACGAGGATAATCACAAACCCTGTCAGCCCGAGCGTCACCTTACGGTCAGGCCAGACAACCTTTTTGAATTCTGCCTGAACCTGCTGAACGAACTGCCGTATGTTTCCCGGTGTAAAGAGAGCTATCCCCGAAGGTGAAGCCTGCTGCTCACGGGACGCCTGTTTGGCCCTGTTGCCCTGTCCTTTTTTCTTTTTTGCCATCAGATTACCGACCAGTGAGGCCTCAATGACCAACAAAGGCCAACATATTTGATTTATTTGAAAGCCCGGTCATGTCTGTGATGCAGGGATCGGCCTTCATACGCTGTTATCGGGGTGTGCCGGGCTGGTGTTGAGTCTCATTGGCTACTTAACCAAAAAGGCCGAAAAGCAGCACACTGCCTGCATTTCCCAAAACAGTGGCAGGCCAGGAGGGATTCGAACCCCCAGCCCTCGGATTTGGAGTCCGATGCTCTACCAATTAGAGCTACTGGCCTGCACATTCACATTTCCAGGCAAAAAACTATTTCGTTTCCTTGTGTACGGTGTGGGTCTTGCAGAACGGACAGAACTTCTTCAATTCCAGCTTATGGGGAATTGTTCGTTTGTTCTTCGTTGTCGTATAATTTCGCTGCTTACACTGCGTACAGGCAAGTGTTATTATATCTCTCATAAATAAAGCCTGTTATCCAAAAGAACCGACCACATAAATCAAGCTGTGTCGTCGGTTCCTTATCTTATCTCTATGGGATGGCCAGCCGACATCTTCACGACGACCTGCCATATAGTATCTATTCAATAATTTCGCTGATGACGCCGGCACCAACGGTACGGCCGCCCTCGCGGATGGCGAAACGGAGACCCTCTTCCATGGCAATCGGGGTGATCAGCTCTCCGGTAATGTGGAT
>Ga0256913_10000739_pt1 | contig 16921 bp, 10 predicted proteins | sample Axial_MatmetaG_FD_185970 | JGI IMG/M metagenome (GOLD analysis project Ga0256913, IMG submission 185970) | Deep-sea worm associated microbial mat communities from Axial Seamount, Juan de Fuca Ridge, Pacific Ocean - Axial_Mat | ecosystem: Environmental > Aquatic > Marine > Oceanic > Microbial... | reverse complement strand
GAGGCTTTATTGTCAGTCGGCAACGGATATTTCGGAACGAGAGGAGCTATGACCGAGGCAGATGCCAACGGAATCAATTATCCGGGAACATATATGGCCGGAGTTTACAATCGTCTTAAATCTCAGGTGGGGGATCGCGAAATTGAAAATGAGGACTTTGTAAATACCATCAACTGGTTGCCGGTTACATTCAAGATTGATGACGGCAACTGGATGGATATCAACAAGATAAAGATTGTTGACATAGAACGTAAGCTGTCGTTTAAAAACGGTGTTTTAATACGTTCGATGACGGTGGAAGATGAGAAAGGCAGGCAGACAAGGGTCTATACCCGTCGCTTTGCATCAATGGCCAATCCGAATGTGGCAGGTATTCACTATTGCGTGTCACCGGTGAATTATTCCGGAATCATTAGCATTAAGTCTTCTCTTGATGCCACTCATATCAATGCCGGAGTCAAACGATATTCGGAGCTGAATCAGCAACATCTGACCGCAGTAGCCGAAACGGCATCGGATAACTATCAGAATCTTGTTGTAAAAACCACACAATCGGGAATCCATATTACCGCAACGGCAAAACTTGACGTGCTGTATAACGATGAGAACGAAAGAGTTAAGTTTGATCATAAGTTCGATTGCAGGGTTGTACATTCTTCATTCGGAAGGAAGGTTAATCAAGGTGATTATCTCGGACTAATGAAAACCGTTTTCCTTGAAAATTCAAAAGAAAAAACAATCAAAAGTGCGACTGCTGTTTTTAAGGATATTGGCGGATTTGAAAAAGAGCTTGAAAAGTCTGAAAATGCTTGGCAACGTTTATGGGAGAAAGCCGACATAACGATTGAAGGCGACAGGCTGGCACAAAAACTCATCAGACTTCATATATATCATTTGTTAACCGGCACATCGCCGCATAACGAAAGAATTGATTTCGGTATTCCGGCACGCGGTCTTACCGGTGAAGCTTACCGCGGCCATATTTTCTGGGACGAATTATACATTCTGCCGTTTTATTTTGTGCATTTTCCTGAAATAGCCAAGTCCGTTCTGCTCTATCGTTACCGCAGGCTCGACGAGGCTCGCAAATATGCAAAAGAACACGGTTATCGCGGGGCAATGTTCCCTTGGCAAAGCGGCAGCAGCGGGAGGGAAGAAACCCAAAAATATCACTTCAATCCCGTTTCCGGTAAATGGGGTGATGACCGTTCGTCTTTGCAAAGACATATCTCACTCGCAGTTGCTTACAATATAATAAGGTATTATCAATTTACGGGCGATAAGGAGTTTATGGAAAAATACGGCTTTGAGATGTTGCTTGAAATCAATAGGTTTTGGGCTTCAAAGTCAACAAAAGATTTAAGTAGCGGAAAATACCATATTGATAGAGTTATGGGACCCGACGAGTTTCACGAAGCATATCCCGGTGCAGAAAAAGGTGGGCTGAGGGATAATGCTTACACCAATATTATGGTTATCCGGATATTTATGGAGACCATCAAACTCTTGAATAATTTCGGTGATAAGGCAAAAAAGGCAATTCATAAAACAGGTTTTGACAAATCCGAATTGAAAAAATGGGAAGAGATAGCACAAAATCTATACATTCCTGTTTCGAAAGACGGGATTATAGCTCAATATGAAGGATATTTTGATTTGAAAGAACTCGACTGGGAATATTACCGTAGAAAATACGGAGACATCCACCGGCTTGACAGAATATTAAAGGCTGAAGGTAAATCGCCCGACGAATATAAGGTTGCAAAACAGGCAGATATGCTTATGACGTTTTATAATCTTGATAACGAGACGGTTGACGGTATTCTAAGATCTTTGGGATATGATATGCCCGAAGATTATATCCTTAAAAATATGAATTATTATCTTGAAAGAACATCACACGGATCAACTTTAAGCCGTGTTGTTCATTCGTTTATTGCAGGAAAGACAGGAGATAAAAAATTAAGCAGGGAGATGTTCAGGCAAGCACTGTTTTCCGATTATAACGATATTCAGGGAGGCACCACCGCCGAAGGCATTCACACCGGAGTTATGGCCGGTACAATATGGATTGTCATAACGGTTTTTGCAGGAACCGGATTCAATGAAAACGGTATTTCGTTAAGTCCTTCTTTGCCTGATACGTGGAGAATAATCTCTTATAATGTTGATTATCAAGGAGTGAACTATTCTGTTGAAATAGACGGAAACGGTTGCAAAGTCAAAACATCCGATAACGTTGAAGTTGTTTTTGAAGGGAAATCGTATCAACTGACTCAAAATAAACCTGCATTATTAAAATTTTCCAAATAATGGAAATTTATCTTGTGCTTTAATTATGGTGATATTTATATATATCTATCTAAACCTCAAAATCTTATAGGTAATTTACCTGTTTTTAATAAATTTTAATTGTTTATCGGTTAACAAGTGATAATTTGATTGGTAGTAACAGGAAAATTACCCTTAATAAAAACCGAAAATTCGATGTTTTTTTCCGATTTTTTTTGTTGATGGAACCGGATTCCCGTATTGGGAATAAATTTCGAGCATATTATGTTTTAATATATTGATACCCAGTGTTATAATGGTTAATCATCATTATGGCAAAATATTTGTGAAACAAAAAACGCTATTATAAACAACCAATTAATAATTTAGATGATGAAAAAGCTTATAATTTTTTTACTGATATTTATTTCGATAAAATATGCAGATGCAACTACTTATCAGACTGTTGCAAACGGCAATTGGAATTCATCTTCCGTTTGGTCGCCGTCGGTGCCCTCATTTTGCTATGGCAGTTGTGATACGGTCATAGTAAATCATACCATAAATATGAATAAGAATCTTACCTCATACGGAGTTTTTATTATTTCAACCGGTGCTTCATTATCCAATAGCGGAAAAAATCTTACAATTGGTTGCGGTGGAACTTTTACAAATGGCGGTACGGTTTCGGTAAAAAATTTCAAAGCCGATTGGGGAACCACAACCATTACCAACAACGGGTCTCTTACAGTGGCCAATAGTATGAATATTTACGAAGGTACATTCGTAAACAATGGAACAATAGACGTAACAAATAATTTCAATAATCAATACGATAACAGTTTTACAAATTCATCCACCGGAAATATTACCGTCGGTGGTAATTTTAAAAATTATGATGAGTTTACAAATGCAGGCACATTGACTGTTACGGGAACCGTAACTAATGACTGGAGTTGTGATTTGACAAATAGTGGTACTATTTCAAGCGGTGGTAATTTTACAAATAACGGGGATTATTCTTCATCAGGGACAACCACTGTCGGAGGTAATTTTAAAAGCACCGACGATTTTACCAATAGCGGAAATATGACTGTTACGGGAACCGTTATCAACGACTGGTCTAGTACTATGTCGAATACAGGAACCATTACATCGGGTTCGGATTTCATCAACAAAGGAAGCCTGACATCATCGGGAACTTTAAATTCCGGAGGCGATTTTAAGAATGTTTGGGGAACAACGTTCACAAACTCGGGAAATCTTAATGTGGGTGACGATTTCCTTAATCAGGGAACAATAACCAATAACGGAAATATTGATATTACTGATTACGGTAAAAACCAAGGCACCATTAACAATAATAATAATATAGACGTCGGTGGTAATTTTAATAATGACTGGGGTTCAACAGTCAATAATGACGGTTCGATATCGGTGGATAATAACTTAAGCAATAACGGAACAGTTCATAACGACGGCTCTATGGAAGTTGATGGCAACTACTCGGGTTCCGGTAATGTGGACGGCACGGGTTCTCTTTGTAATTCCGACGGTGTTACCGACCCGACCGGAGGAAGTAAAAGTGTTACTTGTCCCATTTGCGGTGATGCAGGTACTCTTCCCGTTGAATTGGTTGAATTTAACTGTGAATTTAACGGTAATGGCGTTGATATCAAGTGGGTTACACTGACAGAGATTAATAATGAGAAATTTGAAGTTATGAAATCGGAAGACGGCATTAATTTTACCGTAATTTCAACTGTGGACGGAGCCGGAAATTCAAATACTCAGCTAAATTATTCTGTTATCGATGAAAATTCGGGTTCAGGTATTGTTTACTACAGACTGAATCAAATTGATTTCGACGGTCAAAGTCATTTGTCTTCAATTATCAAAGTTGAAATTGAAAAACACTCGTTTACCGTGGATATCTATCCGAATCCTGTAAACTCGGGCGAAGACATAAAAATCGATATATCGGCCGCAGGTAATAGCAATATCGAGATTTATAATGCAACCGGAAGTTTGGTTAAAGAATTTAACACAAGTGATAATTTGTTTAAAATTAATACGGGTGACATACCCAAAGGTATCTATTATTTAAGGATAACAAATAATAATACATTGATGCTCAAAAAGATAGAGATATTCTAACAGATTATTGATCAATCCTAAGCCCGTCGTTGAAAAGCGGCGGGTTTTTTATTTCCGACAGGTTGGAAGATTCATTTTTTTATCACGTTAAAATTATTTAAACTGCATTAATTACCAAGGGATATTTTCATAAATTTGCACGCTAATTAAATTTAATTAGTGACAAGAAAATTTTCAATTATGCCCAACGATAAATTTACCGGTGAAGGACTCACATATGATGATGTTCTTCTGGTGCCAGCATATTCGGAAGTATTACCGAGAGAAGTAGATTTAAGAACAAGTTTCACAAGGAATATTCAACTCAATATCCCGATTGTATCGGCAGCTATGGATACAGTCACGGAATCGGGGCTTGCCATTGCCATTGCCCAGGAAGGCGGTATAGGTGTGATTCACAAGAATATGACCATTGAGCGACAGGCTAATGAGGTTGTAAAGGTGAAAAGAGCGGAAAACGGAATGATAATAAATCCGGTTACAATCACCGCCGACAAAACCGTTGCCGATGCTTTGAAGCTGATGAGTGAATATCACATCGGCGGAATTCCGGTGGTGGAAAACGACAATAAGCTGATTGGAATCGTATCGAACCGTGACCTTAGGTTTGAGCGTAATATGACCGAAAAAATCAGCAAAGTAATGACTTCCGAGAATCTTATCACCATTACCGAGTTTGAAGATTTTGAGAAAGCCGCCGATATTTTGAATAAATACAAAATTGAAAAACTTCCGGTGGTGGATGAAAATTACAAACTTGTGGGATTGATAACATACAAAGACATCATTAAGATAAAGGCACGCCCAAATGCCAGTAAAGACAATCGCGGTCGTTTGAGAGTGGCTGCCGCCGTCGGTGTTGCTCCCGACACGATGGACAGGGCAAAGGCGCTTATCGATGCCGGTGTTGATGCCATTGTTATCGATACGGCACACGGACACACAAAGGGTGTTATTGAAATGGCCAAAAAATTCAAAGCTGCATTTGCGGATGTTGACTTGGTAATAGGAAATATAGCCACGGCAGAGGCAGCCAAAGCCTTGGTTGATGCCGGTGCCGACGCCGTGAAGGTGGGAATAGGACCGGGTTCGATATGTACAACAAGGATTGTGGCAGGTGTTGGTGTTCCGCAGCTTTCGGCCGTCTATAATGTTGCAAAAGCTCTTGAGGGAACAGGTGTTCCGGTGATAGCCGACGGCGGAATCCGTTATAGCGGCGATATTGTCAAAGCTATCGTTGCGGGCGGTAATACGGTTATGCTCGGTTCACTCTTTGCCGGCGTTGACGAATCGCCGGGCGAAACAATAATATTCGAAGGAAGAAAATACAAAACATACAGAGGTATGGGGTCTGTTGAAGCAATGCAGCATGGTTCGAAAGACAGGTATTTTCAAGATATGGAAGACGATATTAAAAAGCTTGTGCCGGAAGGAATTGTGGGAAGAGTGCCGTACAAAGGAACTCTTTCGGAAGTTATCCATCAGCTTGTGGGAGGACTCAGGGCAGGTATGGGTTATTCGGGTTCCCCCGATATAGAAACGCTGATGAAGGCGAAATTTATCAAAATCACTTCGGCGGGAATGACCGAGAGTCATCCGCACGATATCACCATTACCCGCGAATCGCCGAACTACAGCCGTTGATAAAATAATTGGCAATTATAAGCGTTTGACTATCTTTTATTAACAAATAATTAAAAACACAGAGACCATGAATAAATCAGGAATTATCATTTTGTTAATTACGATTTTGTTTGGTGCAGGATTGAAAGCTCAAAAACAGGATGATCGTATATTGCTGACTATTAACGACAAACCTGTTACCGTTTCGGAATTTCTTTATGTTTACAACAAAAACAACCGGAACAAGGAATACGACTCGGCTGCAATACACAGTTATCTTGACCTTTACATAAAATTCAGGATGAAGGTGATGGAAGCCGAGGCTCGCGGAATGGATACTTTGGAATCCTTCAAAAGAGAATTGCGCGGTTATCGCAATCAGTTGGCAAGGCCGTATCTTACGGATAAGGATGTGAACGAGAAATTGCTGAAAGAGGCCTACGAAAGATTGCAGTGGGATATCAGGGCAAGCCATATTATGAAAATGATTCCCGAAACTGTAGATGATGACGACAGCATAGCAAAGGCGGCATATAAAGAGTTGATGGACATCAGGAAAAGAGCACTTGCGGGAGAAGATTTTGCCGAACTTGCCAAAAAGTATTCCGACGACCCGTCGGCACGTGATAAGCCTGCCACGAAATACGAACCGGCACGCAAAGGTAACGGGGGCGACCTTGGATATTTCACGGCTTTTTATATGGTGTATCCTTTCGAAAATGCCGCTTACAACACTCCGGTTGGGGATATCTCAATGCCTGTCAGGACTAAATACGGCTATCACCTTGTGAAAGTAACCGACAGGATTCCGGCGCTCGGCACCATTCACGTTGCTCATATTGTGATAAATACGAATAACGATATGAAACTGGCGGACGCCGATGCCAAAAAGAAGATAGAAGAGATAAAAAAGGAAATCCTTGACGGTAAAGTTACTTTTGAAGAGGCTGCCGCCAAATATTCGGATGACGCCGGAACTGCAGACAAAGGCGGAGTGCTCAATTGGTTCGAAGTAAGTAAGATGGTACCGCAATTTATCAAAGCCATTTCGGATATCGACAGTATCGGCGGCATTTCTTATCCGGTGAAAACCGAATACGGATGGCATATTATCAAGCTTTTACAGCTTAACAAAGTGCCGCCTTACGAAGAATATCTCCCCGAGCTTAAAGCCAAAGTTGAAAGGGATTCCCGTTCCAACAAAAGCCGTGAAGCCGCTGCAGATAAGTTTAAAGCTGAATACGGGTTCAAGGAATATCATAAAGCATTGCAAAAGTTTTATACCGTTGTGGATTCATCAATATTCACTCACAGCTGGAAAGCCGGGAAAGCCAAAGGTCTTAAAAAGAAAATGTTTGTTCTTGACGGCCAGCCATATACACAGGCCGATTTTGCAAAATTTGTTGAAGACAACCAAAGAATGATTGGAAAAGGAACAATCAAATATGTTGTACATAAACTTTATGACCAGTGGGTTTATAATACCGTAATGGCTTATAAAGACTCCAGACTTGAAGATGAGTATTTCGATTTTAAAATGCTGGTACGTGAATACCACGACGGAATTCTGCTTTTTAACATCAGCGATGAAATGGTTTGGGGAAAAGCCATCAGAGATACCAACGGGCTAAAAAAGTTTTATGAAGAAAACAAAGATAAGTATATGTGGGGAGAGAGGATTGATGCCGAGATTTTCAAAGCGAAAAACGACTCGCTGGCCAATGTGCTTATCGCCTATCTCAATAAAGGTTTGGAATACGATTCAATCATTAAGTTGATGAATAAAAAGTCGAAATTGAATATCGGCTACGAACGCGGAAAATATGAGAAAGGTACCAACAAAATAATTGATAAAGTTGCTCCGAAAGAAGGTATTTCGCAAAAGGTTAAGGCAGACAACAGCGTTTATGTAGTGAAAATCAATGCCATATTGAAACCCGCTAACAAAAAAATATCCGAAGCGCGTGGATTGATAACCGCCGATTATCAAAATTATCTGCAAGATAAATGGATAAAGGAGCTGAAATCGAAATATAAAGTCACAGTAAACGAGGAGGTAGTCAAATCCATTGAAAAAGAATAACTTAATATTAACTTTAATATTGGCCTTAACGTTGCCGGCATTGTCTTGCAGGCAAGAAGAGGAAGAAAAGGTTGTGGTCGCGTCGGCATACGACTACAACCTTTATGCTTCCGATATTCAGGAGATGATGCCGCGCGAGATGAGTCCTTCGGATTCGGTGGTTTTTGTTCAAAATTATATTAATCACTGGATGCAGGAAAGGGTTTTGTTGCATTACGCAAATCAAAATCTTCACCCCGAAGCTATTGATATTGAGCGGCAAATAGAAAATTATAAAAATTCTTTGCTGATTTATCATTATCAAACAAGATATGTAAGGCAAAATCTGGATACCATTGTTACCGATGAGGAAATTTCGGAATATTATCATTCTCACCTCGATGATTTTCAGCTGAAAAACAATATTGTTAAAGTGATGTTTATCAAGCTTGATAATGATTCGAAAAATATTAAAGTAGCCCGTAAGTTGTTAAAACAGAATAAACCGGAAGACCGCAGTAAGCTAACCGATCTTGCAGAGAGGTTTTCGGTTAATTATTTTCTCGACAATGATGTATGGATATTATTTGAAGACCTTTTAAAAGAGGTGCCGATAAAGACATATAATCACGAGTTGTTTTTGAAAAATGCCAAATATGTTGAGGTGAAAGATTCGGCTTACACGACTTTGGTAAGGATAAACGGTTTTAAAATAAAGGATAACGTATCACCGTTAAGTTTTGAATACGAACGTATCAGAATGATAATTTTGAATAAAAGAAAACAGACTTTGATACGAAAGTTAGAAGAAGATATTTACAAAAAAGCCAGAGAAGAGGGGACTTTGAAAATATATGAAAATAGTAAACAATAAAATATAAATATATGAGAATCAAGATATTGATAACACTTCTAATGGTTTTGGCCGCTATTGTATCGCAACCGGTTAAGGCTCAGAACGAAAAGAAAATAATCGATAAGGTGGTAGCCGTTGTTGGTGAAAATTCCATATTATATTCGGATATTGAGAATCAGTATTTGCAATACATAATGCAGGGTTATACGGCAAACAGCCAGAACATCAGATGCAGATTGTTCGAAGAAATACTTTTTGCCAAACTTTTGTTGAATCAGGCTCAACTTGATAGTGTTGACGTATCCGACGATCAGGTGGAAGCGGAATTGGACCGCAGGCTTCAGTATTATATCAGCCAGATAGGTTCCAAAGACGAACTGGAAAGGTATTACAATAAAACCCTTGACGAAATCAAAAACGATTTGAAATCCGTGATTAAAGAGCAGATAATGACTCAACAGGTTAAAAATAATATCACAAAAGATATTAAAATCACCCCGACGGAAGTGAGAGAATATTTCAATTCCATACCCAAAGACAGTTTGCCTGTAATTCAAAGCGAGATAAAGTATTCGGTGATAACCATTGAACCGAAGGTTACGGCAGAGGAAAAAGCATATGCCAAAAATAAGATTGAGGGGTTGCGAAAAAGAATTGTTAACGGCGAAGATTTTGCCACTTTGGCAAGCATTTATTCCGAAGATCCCGGCTCGGCCATTAAAGGAGGAGAGCTTGGTGATTTTACCCGAGGAGTGATGTATCCCGAGTTTGAAGCCGCTGCTTTTGCTCTTCAGCCGGACGAAATCTCACCGGTGATAGAAACGGAAGCCGGTTATCATATTCTAAATCTGATAAAGCGTAAAGGCGAGTACATTAACGTTCGTCATATCCTTATCCAGACGAAAGTATCGCCGCTGTCGGTGCAGAAAGCACAGAAAAAACTGGACTCCGTTTACAACCTTATCGTTTCGGGCACAATGACTTTTGAGGAAGCAGCAAGACGCTATTCCACAGATGAATTTGCCGGTGTCGGAGGTATGGCTATTAATCCAAACTCCGGCAATAATATTTTCAAACCGGCGGATATCGACAAAGACATCTTTTTTCAGCTGGATAAGCTTGATGCCGGCCAGGTTTCAAAACCATTTGTGATAAGAAACGATCAGAATAAAATGGTAATAATAATGGTGAAGCTGATACAGCGCACATCACCTCATAAAGCATCGCTGAAAACCGATTACGACAAAATACAAGAGGCGGCCTTGCAAAAGAAAAAGGCGGATGCTATTGCCAAATGGATAAACGAAAGGGCGGCTGAGACTTATATTATCATTATTGATGATAAATTCAAACAATGCAATTTTTTATATAAATGGATGTAAAACAGTAATTTATGACATATCAGGACGAAACGAAAGCGTTTGCTGCCTTCAACGGAAAGGTTAACGAAATAAAAAATCAGCTCGGCAAGGTGATTGTCGGACAAGATGAGGTGATACGCGACCTTTTGATTTCCATTTTCAGCAACGGGCATTGTCTTTTGGTGGGTGTTCCCGGACTTGCAAAAACCTTGATGGTTAATTCGTTGTCGAAAGTTCTCGGGCTGTCGTTCAGCCGTATCCAGTTTACGCCCGACCTGATGCCTTCCGACATTATCGGTATGGAAATCCTTGATGAAAACCGTAAGTTCAGATTTGTTCAGGGGCCTGTTTTTGCAAACATCATCCTTGCCGACGAGATTAACCGTACTCCTCCCAAGACACAATCGGCATTGCTTGAAGCTATGCAGGAAAAATCGGTTACCGTTTCGTCGAAGTCATATAAGCTGCAAGAGCCGTTTTTTGTATTGGCCACGCAAAACCCGATAGAGCAGGAGGGAACCTATCCTTTGCCGGAGGCTCAGCTCGACAGGTTTATGTTTAACGTCCTTCTGGATTATCCTTCGTTTGAGGAGGAAATAGCTATTGTGAAAGGAACCACCGGAAATCAGATAAACGAGATTGATACCGTTATTTCACGTGACGAGATAATGTATTTTCAGCAGTTGTTACGTCAGATGCCTGTGGCCGATAATGTTTACGAATACGCCGTCAACCTTGTATCTATGACGCGGCCGCAAACGGCAAAAGCCCACCAATGGGCCAATGAATACCTGTCGTGGGGTGCCGGGCCGAGGGCTTCGCAATATCTGATTCTCGGTGCCAAGGTTCACGCGGCAATGAACGGTAAATACTCTCCCGATATCGAAGATGTAAAAGCCATATCTTTTGCCGTCCTGCGCCATAGGATTGTTAAGAATTATAAAGCGGAAGCCGAATCAATATCCGTTGAGAACATTATTGAGGAGCTGTTGAAATAAAATGATATAGCAGGTCTATCCGAAATATTCTCCCATTGATTTGATATTAATTTCATCATCATTGATTTTACAAAAAGCGGTAATAAACGCCGAGGCAAGCCTTGCGTTTGTTATCAACGGAATATTGAGATCAACAGCTGCTCTTCTGATTTCGTAATCGTTGTATAACTCGGTATCGCTCAGGTTTTTAGGAATGTTCACCACAAAGTCTATCAGATTACGCCTCATAAAATCGATGGTGTTGGGATGCTCGTTGCTATCGGGCCAGCCGAGTGCCATAGCTTCAATGCCGTTGGCTGCAAGAAATCCTGCCGTTCCCTTTGTGGCATAGAGTTGCAGCCCCTTTTCCTTCATCATCCGGCACGAATTGAGAAGTTCAATCTTTGAGCGGATGTCGCCCGACGAAATCAAAACACCTTTCTCGGGAATTTTATATCCCACCGACAGCATTGCTTTCAGCACCGCTTCGTAATAATCGTCGCCGATACAGCCCACCTCACCGGTGGACGACATATCCACACCGAGGACAGGGTCGGCTTTCAACAAACGCGAAAACGAAAACTGCGAGGCTTTGATACCAATATGGTCAATGTCGAAAATGGATTTTACGGGTGTATCTATTGCCTTACCGGTAATGGCCTCCGTTGCTTTCTCGATAAAATTCTCATTCAGCAGTTTCGACACAAACGGGAATGAACGCGAAGCCCTCAGATTACATTCTATCACTTTGATTTCGTTGTCTTTGGCAAGATACTGAACGTTGAAAGGACCGGTGATATTAAGCTCTTTTGCAATGGCTCGCGAAATGGATTTAATCCTTCTTATTGTTTCGATATAAACCTTTTGCGGCGGAAAAACCAGAGTGGCATCGCCGGAATGAACGCCTGCAAATTCGATATGTTCCGAAATGGCATAAAGCTTAACAATCCCGTCTTTTGCCACGGCATCAAATTCGATTTCTTTGGCCTGACTGATAAACTCGCTCACCACAACGGGATATTGCTTGCTGACTTTTGCCGCAAGGCTGAGAAATTTGCCGAGTTCTTCCATATTCGAAACCACATTCATAGCTGCTCCCGAGAGAACGTATGAAGGACGTATCAGCACCGGGAAGCCCGTGGTCTTAACGAAATCTTCCACATCCGAGACGGTGGTAAGCTCTTTCCATCGCGGCTGGTCGATTCCAAGCTCGTCGAGCATCGATGAAAATTTATGGCGGTTTTCGGCGCGGTCGATGGAAAGGGGAGAGGTGCCTAAAATTTCCATCCCCGCCTCGTGAAGTCTGCCCGCCAGATTGTTGGGAATCTGACCGCCCACCGAAACTATTACACCGGGCTTGTTTTCAAATTCAAGGATGTCCGTCACCCTTTCAAAGGTCAACTCGTCGAAATAGAGTTTGTCGGACATATCGAAATCGGTACTTACCGTTTCGGGGTTATAGTTTATGATAATCGATTTAAAACCGTTTTTTCTGATGGTAGCTGCTGCCTGTACGCTGCTCCAGTCGAATTCCACGCTGCTGCCGATGCGATAGGCACCGGAACCCAAAACCGCTATGGATTCGTCTTTGCCGTAAGGTTCGATATCGTGTTTGCTGCCGTGATAGGTCAGATACAGGTAGTTTGTACGGGCGGGATATTCGGCGGCAAGAGTGTCAATCTGTTTGACAAAAGGTTTTATTCCCAACGCTTTACGGTAGTGGCGTACTTTCAGTAAATCGGCGGTGATGGAACCGGCATTGCTCTTAATTACCGCACGTGCTATCTGGAAATCGGAAAAACCGGATTTTTTGGCTCTAATCAAAAGCTGCCCGGACAATTTGTTGATATCATCGTACTCTGCCAACTCGTTTTCAATATCGATGATATTTTTCAGCTTTGCCAAAAACCAATTGTCGATGCCGGTCAGCTGATGAATTTTTTGAATTGAGTAACCTTTTTTCATTGCCGTTGATATCGAAAATATCCTCATATCCGTCGGTTTCGACAACTCGGTATCAATATCGTTGTCGGGCAGGTTGAGGTTGCCGGTAAAGCCGTGCATTCCCTGACCAATCATTCTCAGTCCTTTCTGTATCACCTCTTCAAAGCTCCTGCCAATGGCCATCACTTCACCCACCGACATCATCGATGAACCCAGATGTCGTTCCACACCGCTGAATTTAGCGAGGTCCCACCGCGGCACCTTGCATACGATATAATCGAGAGCAGGCTCAAAGAATGCAGACGTTGAACCCGTTACCACATTTTTCAGGTCGGTAAGTCTGTAGCCGAGAGCCAGCTTAGCCGCCACAAAGGCGAGGGGATAACCTGTGGCTTTGGAGGCCAGCGCACTGGAACGCGACAGTCGTGCATTAACTTCAATAACGCGGTATTCTTCGGAAGAAGGATCAAGGGCAAACTGAACGTTGCATTCGCCGATAATACCGAGATTGCGTATTATCTCTATGGAAGTTTTGCGCAGTTTGTGGTATTCGCTGTTGGTAAGCGTCTGCGACGGGGCAACAACAATGCTTTCGCCGGTGTGGATGCCGAGAGGGTCGAAATTTTCCATATTGCAAACGGTGATGCAGTTGCCCGCCCTGTCCCTAACCACTTCATATTCTATTTCCTTCCATCCTTTCAGCGACTCTTCGATAAGAATCTGCGGTGAGTATGAAAAAGCGGAAACGGCTTTTTGCCGTAATTCATCTTCGTTTTTACAGAAACCGGAACCCCGGCCGCCGAGTGTAAAGGCTGCACGAAGAATAATGGGATAACCAATGTTGCGGGCAATCTCTACAGCTTCTTCGATGGAAGTAGCCGAATGACTGCGCGGTGTAAAAACTTCCATTTGACGAAGAAAATCGGCAAACAACTGCCTGTCCTCCGTGAGCTTTACAGCCTCAACAGGCGTCCCCAGAACCTTTACATTTTGCTGCTCGAAAAAACCTTCGGATTCAAGGGCAAGGCCGCAATTGAGTGCCGTCTGTCCGCCGAACGACAACAAAATACCGTCCGGCTTTTCTTTGATTATTACCTTTTTAACATATTCGGGAGTAACGGGAAGCAGATAAACTTTGCCGGCAATTTCTTCGGAAGTTTGAACGGTGGCAATATTCGGATTTATCAAAACCGTTTGGATACCTTCCTCCCGTAAGGCTTTGAGAGCTTGCGTTCCGGAGTAATCAAATTCGCCGGCTTCACCGATTTTTAGTGCGCCCGAGCCGAGCAATAATACTTTTTTATAAGCTGTTTTCATCATTTGCTTTCTTTTGACTTTTTGATTTTGTCTATAAACTCATCGAACAAAAATTCGGTATCGGTGGGTCCTCCCGATGCTTCCGGATGAAATTGGGTTGCAAAGAACGGCTTTGACCCGTGATATACACCTTCGATTGTATTATCGTTGAGGTTAAGGAAAAGCGGTTTCCATTCCGGCGGCAGGGTTTTGTCGTCAACGGCATACCCGTGATTTTGGGATGTAATATAGGCGTTACCCGTTTGGGTATTGATTACCGGTTGATTATGTCCGCGATGACCGAAATTCATTTTATAAGTATCGCCGCCGGCGGCAAGTGCCATAAGCTGACTGCCGAGGCAGATGCCGAAAACAGGTTCATCATTACTGAATGCCGACTTCAGGTTTTCAATGGTTAATTCACATTTTTTTGGGTCGCCCGGGCCGTTTGATATAAACAAACCGTCATAATCTTCCGAAGAGATGTCGTAATCCCACGGAACGCGTATTACCGTTGTGTCCCTTTCCAGAAGATGTCTGATTATGTTGTTTTTTAATCCGCAGTCAATCAGAAGGATACGGTGTTTTCCGCTGCCGTAGGTTTCGCGTTTTTTAATGCTGACTTCGTCAACAAGGTTAAGTTGATTAGGATCGTAAAAGCCGATATCGCTACCGTCAACAACGATTTTGGCCAACATCGAACCCTTGTCGCGAATCAGTTGGGTGATAGCACGCGTATCAACACCGTAAATCCCCGGAACATTGTTTTCTTTCATCCATTCCGAAAGGCTCGTTTTCGCATTCCAATGGCTGTATTCTTCCGAATATTCGGAGATTACAAAGCCGGAAAGATGAAGTTTGTCAGATTCGAAATGCTTTTTAAGATTATTTGATTTTTCATCATCGGGTACGCCGTAGTTACCGATGAGAGGGTAGGAGGCAACCAAAATCTGGCCTTTGTACGATGGGTCGGTAAGGCTTTCGGGATAGCCTGTCATAGCCGTGTTGAAAACAGCCTCGCCGGCAGCCGGAACCACGGCACCAAAGGAATAACCGTTGAAAGTTGTGCCGTCCTCAAAAATTAATTTTGCTTTCATCATAACATAAAAAAACCGGCAATTGCCGGTAATAAAATTAAATTAATAAACTAACATTGCTGAAATGCGACCCCAGCCGCGTTAGAAAGTCATCCGAGGTGCAGTCCTCCGCCAAAATCAACAGGACGGTATCATTTCCCGCCACCGTACCGAGAAGACCTTCGATGTTTTTTGCATCAATCAGGGCGCCCACGCTGTTGGCGTAGCCGGGTAATGTTTTTAAAACACCGAGGTTGGCCGAGAAAGTCAACGAACGTGCTCCGTACAGCAAATCCTGCTCGGGTGAAGCAGGGGAGACCTCGTCGGGGATAAAATATATTGTCCCGAATTCGGCGGTGTTCTTGCGTGCCACGTTTAAAACGGATAAATCACGCGACAGGGTTGCCTGTGTTATGTCGAAACCTCTGCGATGTAAAATGTTTAATAAATCCTCTTGTTTGCCGATTTGCCGGTGGGTAATAATGTCTTTAATCTCTTTCAGACGTAAATTTTTCTGACTCATAATTTGGTATATTTATACATCTGAAATGCAAAAATATACGGGATTATCATTTATTCAACAAGATTAGAAATAAAGTAATTAACACTTAATTAACAATGATAACAATGGGTTTTGTTCCAAATATTGGAATATATAACTACATAGAATCAAATAGATTTTATTCGTTTTTCGTATAAAAAACTAAATAATTTCATAAAAAGCATTAATTCAATACTATACAAACTTAATAATAAAAGGTATTAACAAAATTCTTGAATATGGAATTTTTCCAAAATATATTCGTAATGCGAATTCAATTTTATAACCCTTAAAGCACGAGGAAATATTATGATTAGAACAATAGTAATTATTTCAGCTTTCATTATGGCAAGCATTAATTCAAATGCAGAAACAATTATCTCAAAAAATATTCATCAACATCCCGTAACGAAGATTGATAATACCGAAGTTGTGATTAATTTTAATTATTGCAAAGAATCCGGTGAGAAATACATCGAAGATGAAAATACCGTAAATGATAATTTCGGTAATAATTTTATGAATGTTATTTCCGAATCAAAATTATTATGTGGCTCGAAAATTAGTTACCATGAAAATAGTTCTGCAAAAAGCAATTGTTCAATGCCTTTAAATAATTCATATAAAGCTAAAACAAATTACAATACCTCAAGAAGTAAAAGAAATTAAACAGGGAAGACGGTACAAAATGCTATTTAACATAATATTAATTATAAGACAAAAACGCATAAAACAAAAGCCCGGGAAATCCCCGGGC
>Ga0256913_10000738_pt1 | contig 16933 bp, 18 predicted proteins | sample Axial_MatmetaG_FD_185970 | JGI IMG/M metagenome (GOLD analysis project Ga0256913, IMG submission 185970) | Deep-sea worm associated microbial mat communities from Axial Seamount, Juan de Fuca Ridge, Pacific Ocean - Axial_Mat | ecosystem: Environmental > Aquatic > Marine > Oceanic > Microbial... | reverse complement strand
GGGTTCCCTTCATCCAGCTTCAAAGCTTCCCTGTAACTCTCCAGAGCAAGATTCGTATTGCCCCGGCGCCATTGACAGTACCCCAGGGCAGACCATGCCTGGGGCGATTCAAATCCTTCCTGAAGCACTTCACGAAGCTGTCGCTCGGCTTCTTCAATCTCTCCACTTTCAACCAGAAGCCAGGAGAGAAGCATTCTTCCCTGATAAAGCCGGATAAGGTTATCTTCACTTCCGACCACCAGTCTGAACAACCTGACCGCTTCATCGATTTCCCCGAGCCGGGAGTAACAGAGCCCCATGTAATATGCAAGTTCAATGTCCTCCGCCGGATCGATTTCCTCCGCCAGGAATATTTCCAGTGCTGAGGAATAACGGCCTTCATTGTAGAGCTGCAGGCCGTCCTCCCTGAAGTTCACACTCATACACCTCTCCATTCGATCATATCATGAATGTCCTGTCCCGGGGCGGATACGGGTTCCACAGCTATCGGACTGATAGAGATATCACCCTCGAATACAGCCCGGATATCGGTGCCTTCATCTTCGGAAGACTCAATGGCTGCAGGTTGGAGAAACCAGTATTCCCCTCCCCGGGGAGAACGGAAACTCACCATTTCATCCAGATAGCGTCTTCTTCCCGGCCGAGTGAAGAGAACCGCGGAATCTTTCCCTGCATTTTCTGGCCAGTTTATATTGATGAAACGCTCTTCATCCCACAATCCCAGCAGATTCTCAAGATTCAGGGAAATAAAGGATGCGGCCCGGTCAAAATCCCAGGGTCCGGTAAGGGAGGCAAAGGAAACCGCAAGGGAGGGAACCCCTCTGAGCGTTGCCTCCCGGGCTGCGGCACAGGTTCCTGAATACAGAATATCCGTTCCGAGATTGGGCCCCTTGTTTATCCCTGAAATCACCAGGTCCGGTTTCTGTGGCAATATGGCCTGAAAAGCCAGGTTCACGCAGTCTACAGGTGTTCCATGAACCGCCAGCCGATTCGCTTCCGGGAACCGGGTGATTTTCAATCCTTCATTCAAAGTTATACTGTGAGACTGACCGCTCATCTCCCGCTCCGGGGCAAGAACCCAGATTTCATGAGAATCTCCGAGGGCCTGTTCAAGGGCAGTCAGGCCGGGAGCCCCCAGACCGTCATCGTTGGTCAGAAGTAAGATCATACTTTTCTCAATCCGAGAGATGAATCAGAGCGCCCTCACCGGGTTCAACCTGGAAAACACTGGCTTTGAAACCGAAGATACGGTCGTATTCTTCAAGACGTTCTTCGTAATTACTTTTCAGTTTTCCGTCCATGAGGGTGATGGTGCATCCTCCATAGCCGCTGCCGATCATCCGGGACCCGTAGATACCGTCGGTTTCAACAGCTCTTTTCGCCAGCCAGTCCAGTTCAGGACAGGAAATCTCAAGAAGATCCCGAAGGCTTTCATGAGACCGGAAGAGGATACGTCCGGCAACATCCAGATAAGCGCTGTTCAGGGCTTTCCGGAACTCATGGATTCTGCCGTTTTCCTTGATGACATGAAGACAGATCCGCCGTGAGCGTTCGGTTAATCCGTCGATGGTACTGGAGAGATCTTCCCGGGAAAGATCTCTGAACAGCATTCCGGATTTACCGACATCCAGAGCCTGTACACAGTCTCTGCAGGAAGCATCAATTTCTCCTTTCTCATCATCGCTCATGGTTTCCTGAACCCTGGAGTCGGTAACCAACAGGGTGGCAGGAGGCCCGGGGAAATCAAGATATTCAACCTTGAGAGATCTGACATCCAGAAGGGTGAAAGTTCCGGCACGGGCATAATAGGAAACCATAGGAGAACGGATTCCTTCATGAAGGCCCATGAAATGACTTTCAGAAGAACGGGCTGCCTCTATAATACGGGCATCGGAGATTTCAAGATTGAAAAGTTCTTTCACAGCGCATACGGTTGCCACGGTCAGCGCCGAGGATGATGCCAGTCCTATTCCCATGGGCACTTCACTGAACAGAGTCAGATTCACCCCCCGGATATTGAAGCCCATGTGTATCAGAGCATCGATAACGCCTTTACTGTAATTAGCCCATCGGTCTTCTCTTTTATATTTGAGGCCAGCGATGGTGGATTTTTTACGTTCATTGAGATTCGCGGAGAAAAACCTCAGAGAATTATCACTGCGTTGTGAAGCGGCTATATAGAAACGCCTGTCGACAGCAAGAGAAAGGACATAACCCTGTCCCACTTCTCCGTGATCCCCCAGCAGATCCACCTTACCGGGGGCGCTGGCTATAACAGTGGGTTTCTCGCCGTATTCTTTTTCATGGTGTACAGAGATCTGTTCAATCAATAGGTCCGCCGTCTCTCATGCAAAATCCCGAAGGTTATCACGATTTTACGCCGAGATTGAGAAGGAATCAAGAAAAGCCTTCATTTTACTTTTCATATTGCGGAAAAAACAAAGAAAAAGGGCTGTCCACTATTCCCGGACAGCCCCTGGGTTCTGATGGAAACCTTCGGCTAATTGGATTTGATGCCGTACTTCTTATTAAAACGTTCCACTCGACCAGCTGTATCCACCAGTTTCTGCTTACCGGTGAAAAAGGGATGGCAGCTGGAACAGATTTCAATCTGCATATCCCCGACTGTTGAAAACGTTTCAAACTCATTCCCACATGCACAGGACACTTTTGCCGGCTTATAATCCGGATGTATACCTTTCTTCATATCTTTAATTCCTATTCTATCGGCAGCCCTAAATATCTCGCGAAGACCCCGATGTATTCATTCCTTTGAGAAACGCCTCATTATTCTTGGTCTTCCGCATCTTGTCAACGATCATTTCAGCGGATTCCAGATCATCCATGGGACTTAATACCTTCCTGAGAATCCACATTTTGTTGAGTTCCAGGTCGGTAAGCAGAAGATCCTCTTTCCGGGTACTGGATTTCTTCACATTGAAAGCCGGATAAACCCGCTTATCCGCCAGTCTGCGATCCAGAACCAGTTCCATATTACCGGTGCCTTTGAACTCTTCAAAAATCACCTCATCCATACGGCTTCCGGTTTCAATCAGAGCTGTAGCCACGATGGTGAGACTTCCTCCGTGTTCTATATTCCGGGCCGCACCGAAGAAACGCTTGGGTTTGTGAAGGGCATTGGAGTCAACACCACCGGAAAGAATCTTACCGCTGGTGGGCACTGTCTGATTGTAGGCCCTGGCCAGTCTCGTAATGGAATCCAGAAGAATCACAACGTCTTTTTTATGCTCCACAAGGCGCCTGGCCTTTTCGAGTACCATTTCAGCCACCTGAACATGCCGCGTGGCCTGCTCGTCGAAGGTGGATGCGATAACCTCGCCCTGTACACTGCGCTGCATGTCGGTAACTTCCTCAGGTCTTTCATCGATGAGGAGAACGATAAGATACACATCCGGATGGTTCTCGGTAATCGCATTGGCAATCTTCTGTAGAATAACCGTTTTACCTGACTTGGGCGGAGAAACAATCAGACCTCTCTGCCCTTTGCCGATGGGACAGAAAAGATTGATAATCCTTGTGGAAGGATCTCCCACCCGGGTTTCCATATCCAGTCTTTCGGTGGGATACAGCGGAGTGAGATTCTCAAAAGAGACTCTGGTCTGGGCCACCGATGGTTCATCGAAGTTTACATTCACAACCCTGAGCATGGCAAAGAAACGCTCACCTTCTTTGGGAGAACGGATCTGTCCGTAAACGGTATCTCCGGTTTTCAGATTGAACAGACGGATCTGACTGGGGGATATATATATATCGTCGGTCCCGGGCAGGTATGAGTTCTGAGGGGAGCGTAGAAATCCGTATCCGTCGGGAAGGATTTCCAGAGACCCGTAGGCATAAATAACACCGCCTTTTTCTATATGGGCGGTCAGAACCCGGAAAATCAGCTCCTGCTTCTTCAGCGGAATCAGGTCTTCCTTCTTCAGCCCGAGGTCTTCTGCCATTTCCCGCAACTGGGGCATTGTCGTTACCGAAAGATCGTTGATAAGCAGCTTGGGGGCATCAGGATCGTGCTTCGGCCCTTTAATTCCGCCCCTGTTACCGCCTTTCTTCCCTCTCCGGCGCCCTCTGGATGCTTCCTGTTCCTGGGATTTATCTTTCCGGGACTCCCGGGGCTCGGAATCACCGTTCCCGGAGGAAGCTTCGGAGTTTTCCGACGAAGCTGTCCCGGCGGATTTTTCTTCAGAATCCCTGGTTTTCGTATCCGATACAGCAGTTTCAGGTTTTTCCTGCCGGGATCTTTTACGGACTTTAATCTTCGCCGGAGAGTCGGTTTCACCGGCAGGTTCCGGAGATTCATCGGAACTCACCCCGGAATCAACGTTCTCATTCTCCTGATAGCCGGTCTCTGTACCGGTTTCCGTACTTATTTCATCTTCGGCAGCTGCCGAATCCTCATTCTGTACTGCAGCTTTTATCACAATAGCCTTTTTTCTTACTTTTCTTACAATCTTCAATGGTTCAGATTTTGCTTCCTGCAAATCCAATTCGCTCTGTTCCGGTGAACTGTCAGACACGAGTGGTTCCTTCCTGCTGAATACCCATGAAAGCCTCCTCAACAGGAATAAATCCTGCGGGTCCATGGTAAATATGTTCTGATTTTAGAACCTGCACGCGATACGCACAGGACATTATGCATATGGAAATGAGCGGTATGAAAAAACCGCTTCACGGTTAATATAGTCAGGGCCGGCACCCCCTGTCAAGAACAAGATTCCCGACCGGGAGAACTCCGTCAGTTATCTTTCACAATTAATTCGAGAAGGCCGGCAAGAGCTTTCTCTTCGGTCTGCCGGCGGACATCGGCCCTATCCCCTTTGAAATGGAAGAGTTCCGCCGAGATTTCCTGCTTTGCCGTGGACCATGCAATCCATACCGTTCCCACGGGCTTCTCCGGACTTCCTCCACCGGGTCCGGCAATCCCTGTTACCGCAACTGTCCAGTCCGCGGAACTTTTCACCCGAACTCCCCAGGCCATGGATTTCGCAACACCAGAGGATACAGATCCGTCCCGCTCCAACAATCCGGAATCAACGTCAAGGAGGGTTATTTTGGCTTCATCAGCATAGGAGACAATCCCGCCCCAGACAACCTTCGAACTTCCCGGTATCCCCGTAAGCCGGGCGGTGATTCCCCCGCCGGTACAGGATTCCGCCGCAGCAAAAGTTTCACCACGATCTGCAAGAAGGCCTATAATTTCAGAAGAGCAATCAACCGACACGCTGAATACTTTTCTTCAGTCGATCCAGAGGAACTGCAAAGATATCCAGGCCTGAAGGATCCCGAAGCATTTCACAATCTCCCTGAAACCCGGTATTTTCAGCCATTATCAGATTGGTGCAACGGATATTCCCGACAATACTGCCTCCCGGGAGTACTTCAAGCCTTTCGGTAGCGGTAACATCCCCGTGTATCGATCCGCCTACGATAAGTACACCGACACTGATATCGGCGATAAGCTCTGAGCCGGTTTCCACCATCAGAAAGCCCGGAGACTCTATTGCACCTTCAAAATATCCATCAATCTTCAGAGAATCTTCAAATTTGAGAATCCCTTTGAATCTCGTTTCTCCACCCAGTACGGTACGGGTTTTCTTATAGGTATTTTCCATTCTACGGGGCATAAATATCTACTACTTGCTCTTCATCTGAAATACACCGTCCCAGCCTTCTTCCGGTGGATTCTTTATCAGTTCCTTGCACCGGATAATGAAAACTTTAGACGGCTCATCGGTCGGATCTGCTTTGTATGCAGCACTGAAATACTTCAGTGCTTCCTCAAAATCACGTTTTTTATAGAATTCACGGCCTTTCGCAAAGAGTTTGATAGCTTTTCTCTTTGCTTCGGTAATCATACAGATTCTCCTGCATTGTCATGCAGTTCCCTGAAATGCTCCCGGAACCTTTCTTCAAGTTCACCGAGGGACAATTCCGCAGCCCTGAGAGAACCGTCACTTTCCTGCAGCTTTTTCACTTCGTCTTCCAGGCCGCCGAGAGCCGCCAGAGTCTGCTCCGCCTCAGCCAGAACCTGCTTCTTGAAGTTCTCCACAGCTGCGAAATCCCCGACATCAAGAGATCTGGAGGATTCCAGAAGTCCCAGAACCGGTGCTTTCAGGTGTTCGGTGAAGTACATCAGGGATTTATTGAGGGAGTCTGTCAGGGCCAGGCGTTTCTCTCTGAGAAGCACCTGTCTGGAAAGTTCATGGTTCCTCAGAACCGCACGTATCCTGGCAAGAACCTCTGAGAAATTGAAGGGCTTGATGATGTAATCATCTATTCCGAGCTCGAAACCCTCGATTTTATCCTTCACCGCATCCATAGCTGAAAACATGATTATGGGGATGTCCCGGAATTCGGAATATTCCTCATCCTTTTTCAGCATTTTCGTCAGTTCCCAACCTGTCAGCCTGGGCATGATATTATCGAGGATAATCAAATCAGGAACATGTTCCCGAATCATTTCCAGCCCTTCTTCGCCATCGACAGCCATCAGGACAACAAAACCGAGCCGGGAAAGCATCACATCAAAGAAATCAAGATTTATCTGTTCATCATCGATTATAAGAATTTTCTTTTTATCCATACGCCTCTCCATTGTCACCCGATTGGAATGATCCGTCAAGGAATTGAATCCCATCATCCTCTCATAACCAAAACAAGCCCCATCGCGTGGATCGGGGCTTGTTTTCATAACGGAAGAACGAATCAGTGGCGAAGATTCCAGGCCATTTTCTTCAGTTCTTTTCCGGGACGGAAAACCGTAACCCCATGGGTTTTCACCGGGACTATTTCACCGGTTTTCGGATTCCGTGCCTTTTCTCTGCCTTTACGTGTTCTTATCTCAAAAGTTCCGAAACCACGAAGTTCAACAACCCGGTCTCCGGTAAGAGCATCTTTCACTTCCTCGAAGAAGGAATCGATAACACTGTGTATATCTTTCCGGCTGATCCCTGACGACTCATAGATATTTTCTATGATTTCGGCCTTGGTCATTTTCATCTGATCATCATTGTCGGCCATCGGGATCCCCCTATCTTCGAATTTGAATCAAGTATCTGTTTCAGGCCAGAGCTGTGAGTCTCTTGTACAGACGTGATTTTTTCCGTGCTGCGGTATTTCTGTGATAAAGTCCTTTCCCTGCAGCAGTATCAATCAATTTCACAACGTCTGCGAATCGGGTTTCCGCAACAGCTTTATCTTTTTTCTCTACAGCTGACTCAAAAGCTTTGATACTCGTTCTCACATGACTTCTGATCGCACGATTATGGGTGCGCCTTTTCAGGTTCTGTCTGTGCCTTTTAGCGGCATCATTCGAATTGGGCAATGGTAACAACCTCTTTACTTTTAGTCCCGTTCCAGGGACTTTCAGAACTTACTTTTAACAGATAACCCTTTTCCCGTCAAGGTTTAAGGACTATCCTCCGGCTATTGTCTGTCTAGTTGAAATCCCGAGGGCGGCGTTCTTCCCTCTTGCATTTCTCACAATAAGCGAAATGCTTCATCCGGCCGTTCGCGAAAACAGACCGCATCTTCACTTCACCGCCGCAGGGGCAGACAAACTTATGAGTCCCCGATGTGGTTCGCGCATTCTTACTGACTCCGGCCATGGGCTTACTCCTTAAAGTCTCTTTCAGTTGATCTGAGAGAGGCTCCTACTGATTATTTGGCGGACCGATAGTAACAAAACGGCCCGAACGATGTCAACAACCTGAAAAGGCAATATCAGACTTCCACGAAGGAAATCAGACCTCATCTTCTTCCGGAAGTATATTCCATCCACCGCCTTCCTTGCGGGTGAGACGGCTTACCGGTACATTCATCCGCCGGCCTTCCGGTCCGTAAAGATGAATTTTCCTGGTGAAAATATTCACTTCGGACACTTTGTACTGATACCCCTCAAACATTATTCTCGAACCTTCATGAGGCATCAGCTTTCTTTCCGCAGAATAATGCTCATGCTCAAAAGCGAGACAGCAGAGCAGACGGCCGCAGGGTCCGGAGATTTTCAGTGAATTAAGGGACAGATTCTGTTCTTTGGCCATTTTAATGGAAACCGGCTTCAACCTGTCTGTAAGTCCATGACAGCAGAATTGCCGGCCGCAGACCGCAACTCCGCCGACAACTCTTGACTCGTCTCTCACGCCGATCTGACGGAGTTCAATTCTCATCTTGAAATGAGATACAAGCTCTTTCACCAGTTCTCTGAAATCAATCCGGTTTTCCGCGGTAAAGAAAAACATGACTTTCTGCTCATCGAGCATGTAATGAGCCGAAACAAGCTTCATGGCCAGTTTCAGCCTGGAGATTTTCTCTCTGCAGATGTGATAGGCCGCTTCTTCCTTTTTTTCAAATTCTTCCCGCCGGGCGATATCTTCATCATCGGCGATCCGATTGATAAGCCGGACATTATCCGGCTCCACACCCTTTCTATCCCTTACCGGTCCCAGGATACGGGCCATGTCCCGGCCGTATCGGGTTGAAATAACAACAAAATCCCCCCGGGAGATATCCAATCCATCCATCGGAGAACAATATTCAAAATCATTTGTCGGAATCACCCTGGCACGCCACAGATTCTCAGGAACACTGCGAAACTCCGCATTACCCGCTTTTCCGTCCCGGGATCCCCGATCCCTGTACTGTCCGTTTTTATCTTTACTCATGCGTTATCTTCAGCGGCCTCTTAACCTGTCAGATCCACCAGCATACCGTGAATCTCATCAATCCGACGTAATATATCCAGTTGATCGCTCTGATTTTTCAGAACATGAGCGGCAAGGCTTTCCAAGCGCTCATCAACAACCCGGATAATTATATACTTCTTCTGCTGCATGGTGCGGGGGTTGCGTATACCGAGAGATTCCTCCATCTCAAAACTGTTCTCTATGACATAACGGAGAAATTTACGAACAGCGGTTTTATATCCGTTCAACGGACCGAAAACCGAATCCCTCTTTAAAGCCTCACCCTTTTCATGCACATCATCCAGTAAACTTTCAACGGTTTCCGACCCGTCAAGAACAGGAAGGGGACCGGGGCCGAGAATCTCAGCAGAAGCTGTACTCTCCCCTGCCACTTTCCCGAGTACCGATCGGAAAGCCGTTTTCCCGGATTTCCCGGATTTTCCGGTTCCGGACTTTTCTGTATCCTTCTTTCGTTTCAGTCGCGTGTCAAGAGTGGAACCGATCTGACTGAGCCTCTCGATATCCATCATCCGAAATCACAGTCCCGGAGAGGTGCCGATGTTTTTTTCAGATTTCACACCCCAATCAACCGTGAACATCGCTTCTTCTCCTGAAGGCGCGGATGCCAGAACCTGACTGTCTTCTGTAATCGTACAATGACCATGAAGGATAACACCCTCCTCCACAACAATCTGCGGTGCCCGGATATTTCCTATCATGATACAGGTGGATAAAAGAACAATCTTCCCGGAGGCTTTGATATCGCCCTTGACAATACCGCCGATAACAACCGTATCGGCAACTATCAGACAACGGGCCCGGCCGCCCCTGCCCACCAGAACCCGGCCATCTGTCCGGATATTACCTTCAAAATCACCATCGATACGAAGAAGACCTTTCAGATCAAGATCTCCCCGGAAACGCGTACCTTCACCGATAATGGAATTAATGAGAGCCTGACCTTTTACGTAATCGTCCATATGTATGAAATGAGCCTCTACTGATATCGCTGCAGTGATGTTGTTATGTTGTCCAACCTGTCGGGATTCGCCATTTTCAGGAACTTTATGGGATCAACCAGCTGTGTGCCGATCATAACCTCGTAATGAAGATGAGGACCGGTGGACTGACCGGTGCTGCCCATGGTTCCTATTACTTCCCCCTGGGAAACGGTCTGACCCACTTCGACAAACTGACGCTGCATATGTGCATAACGGGTTTTGAATCCGTACTTATGCTGAATATCAAGATAGTTTCCGAAACCGTTGGCATCAAAATCTTTCTTGATGATTTTCCCGTTGGCGGTGGCCATGATGGGAACACCGTAGCCGAAGGCAAGATCGACACCCCGGTGAAGGTACCAGTATTTCCCGAAGGGATGAATATTCGGTCCGAAGGCCTGGGTTACCCATCCGCGGACACCTTTCAGAGGCCAGATGGTCGGTATGTCGGACAGAAGATCCTTCTGACTCGACAGTACCATACCGATATCCTCCAGGGAGGAAATCGAATCATCAAGGGATACCTTGAGGGCCTGAAGATCGGCAACTTCAGCAAGGGTATTACCATCAGTCTGCTCAACAGCGAAAAGAGAAGACAGATCCCCGCCTCCGGCGGCCGAATCAACCGCGGAACCTTCGAGGCCGAGTATCTCCATGGTATCCGCCAGACTGTCCTTGAACGCACCGGCGGATGAAACCAGCTGTCCGACTTCGTCTCTGATAATATCCAGGCTGGCTTCAGTCTCCAGAAGATCCTTTGATTTTGAAGCCAGAAGAACTTCTTTACCCGAGAAATCAAGGGAGAACCAGAAGAAACCGGCCAGAAGTCCCAGAAACATAAGAGCTATGAAAAACATGGAGAACAGAGAAACCTGAAAATGGATTGTCCGCTTCTCCGTATGGGGAACAAGCATCACCGTGAACTTCTGCCGGCCGAAGCGCCAGAGAGCCCCGGGGAATCCTCCGGCGGCTTTTCCCGGTCTTCGGGTATTTCTGTTCTTTCCTGGCTTCAAATCCGGCACACTGTTCCCTCGGCGAAAAATACCATTAAGATCAAGATTCATCATATCCTACCAGCCCGTTTGAAGGCAAGCTCCGCATGGAAAGCGATTTATGTTGACAAGCTCAGGGATACGCGGGTAAAAATAGAGCAAGTCGACAGCCATGCTGCAAGCATTGCTTGTAGATCGGCCATGCAGCGGGCTGACTTAAACTTCCCAGGAAAGCGGGTTACTCATGCGTTACTTTGACACACACGCACATATCGGGCTTATACATGAAGACCCGATAGAACAGTTGATCATCACACAGGAAGCCAAACAGGCGGGTGTTCATAACATTATGAGCATTACCAACAACCTGCAGGACTTTTTTGAGGTTTACCAGAACCTCTCCACCGCTTCCAACGTTATCTTCAGTATCGGCGTATCTCCATCGGAAGTTCAGCATCCCGGTTCAGATTGGCAGCAGAAAATCAACGATGGGATACAAAAGGACCGTGTTGTCGCCATCGGAGAGACCGGTTTGGATTATTTCCGTAAATTCGGAGATAAAAGTTCCCAGGTTGAGCTGTTCATCGCCCAGCTGGAGCTGGCCGAGAGTTTCAACGTTCCGGTTATCATTCACAACAGAAAAGCCGGACATGATATCAAAGAGATTCTCAAATCCAAACTGCCTTCCAGAGGCGGAGTGCTGCACTGTTATTCCGAAGACTGGGAATACGCATCGGACATGCTGGAGAATCATGATAATCTGTACTTTTCCTTTGCCGGAAATGTCACTTACAGAAATGCCAGAAATCTCCATGAAGCCGTACGGAATATCCCGATGAACCGTATCGTCATAGAAAGCGAAAGTCCTTTCATGGTGCCGGCGGAGTTCCGGGGTAAACGCAACAAACCGGTCTACATGCCCTCCACAGCCGCATTCATTGCTGAATTACGGGAAGAATCGGAAGAAGAGGTTAGCCGGAGTCTCTGGGAAAATGCCTGTAATCTTTTCGGGATCGACCCCGAAGCTTAACAGAGGTTTTTCCGGCCGTGTTGTATCATCCGGTCGATATCGGGACTATTCACCTTGAAGGTAATATACTGGCTGCACCCATGGCCGGTTATACCGATCGCATCACCCGCTCCATAGCCTTGCGGGAAGGTGCATCTCTGGCATATACGGAAATGATTTCCGCAGAAGCTCTCGTACGGGAATCACCCCGTACCCTTGCCATGCTCAAGCGTGCTTCCGGGGAGAAATTTCTGGCGGTACAGCTGTTCGGCTCTTCGGTTGAAGTTCTCGGTCGGGCAGCCGTCGCTGCCGCTGAAAGTGGAGCGGATCTTCTGGATCTGAATGCAGGCTGCCCTGCAGGAAAGGTAACCCGCAAAGGAGCCGGAGCGGCTCTGGGAAGAAATTCTGAAAAACTGGGCCTTGCCGTGAAAGAAATGCTGAAAGCCGGGCTGCCTGTAAGCGTTAAAATCAGAAGCGGTTGGGATGCTGAAAATCTCAACTGGAAAGAAGCGGCGTTTTCAGCGGTGGAAGCCGGAGCATCGGCAATCGGTTTTCATCCCAGAACCCGTCTTCAGGGATACGGCGGCCGGGCGGACTGGAAATCTCTGAGAGAACTTTCAGCAATCATACCTGTACCGGTAATCGGTTCCGGAGATCTGAACTCTCCCTCTGCAGTTCAGAAAATGCTCATGGAAACAGGATGCAGGGGTGTTATGATTGCCCGGGGAGCTGTCGGGAACCCGGAAATTTTCCGTCTCAGCCGAAAACTGCTGACCGATAACGAAGCCGGAATCCCTTCAGATCCCGAGAAACGCCTTGAGAACGCCGGAAAACACCTGAAAGCGGCTGCTGAAGCCTTCGGAGAAGAAGCGGCAACCAGAGATATGAAAAAACACCTTGCAGGATATGTCAGAGGGTGGACATCTGCCCCGGCCCTGAGAAATGAGCTGCTGCGGGCTCAGGATTATAACACCCTTCTGAAACTGCTCGGACTGCCCGATTAATTATCCAGCCCCTCTTCAAGGTACCGTTCCACAAAATGGCAGAAATCATTCTGATGGATTCTAACAATCCCGCATTCCCGGTCGGCACTTTCCGGAGAATCTGATGCGTGAACCGCGTTCACCATCACATCACTGCCGAAATCCCGCCTGACAGTTCCCCCGGGAGCCTGTCTGGGATCGGTTGGCCCGAGAACATCCCGAATCTTATCAATGGCGTTCTCACCTTCATAAACCAGGATCATTGATTTGACTGTTCCGGGACGGTCCAGTTCTTCAAACGGCACATTTTCCGGTCTTCTACCCGACATGAATTCAACAATACTGCCGAACTGATAATGGGCAAAACTGATGCCGAAAGATTCAATCAGACCCTTCCGGGCATCTTCATCCAGAACCACATCGAATTCAGATTCCAGAACATCCGCGGCTTTCTCCGTAATAGACGGTGCCAGTTTTTCTTCAAGGGCGCTTTTCACCTCTCCGTAGAACTCCAGAGCATCGGCTGTGGACATCTGAAAAACCTTCATGCCCACAATACGGAGTCCGGTACGGCTGAGCATGTCGATAATGGAACCGGGACGGGTAGACCGGGCTCTCCAGTTATCCGGTTTCAGGATAACCAGGGTTTTCTGAATCCTGCCCGGATCGGGATAGGACATATTATGAACAAGATTATCTGCCGATTTCATGTAGCGGGCGAAGATCTTCAGATTATCCTGAGCCTCGGCTATCGAATGGGGAGTGAGAACAGCCGGTTCAAAATACTGAACCTCTCCATCCGGGGTCTTCACCAGATCGGCATAAGTGTCGCGGATGGTTTCTCCGGTAATCGACTCAATGCTGCGGTTCTCAGGATACAGGGCACCCACATGATCCATAAGCTGAGAAACAGCATTCTCCCCGCGGAACAACAGAATCGCAACCCGATGAGCCCTGTTCTTTCCGGGAATCATATGCTCAAGAACATAATCTTTCAGGAGTTCCGCACTTCCGGGCTTCTCTTTATTGGCATATCTGATGAAAGACTCCGCATATTCCTCTACCGTTTCCCTGTCCGGGGTGATAATCTGAGCGGCGATAAGCTCCAGATCCACCCGGGAAAGCAGTCTAGACAGTATCCCTCCGGTACGGGATTTGGCCAGGGTGTAGGGAGTCGACATGATATAGGATATTTCTTCAGACATATTCAGCTTTCCATCCTTGAAAATTCATATTCTTCTAACTGTTGCATGGATTTATCATATTAACCATTAATCATTCAAGAGTCATCAACCCATTCTGCTATACAGGAATTGCTGCTGTCTTCTGAGTTCATACATCAGTATTCCTGCGGCTGTCGCTACGTTCAGGGAGTCCAGCTTCCCCCCTGTGGGGATTTTTATCAGTCCATCGCAGGTTTCTTTCACCAGCCGGTGCAGTCCCTCACCTTCCCGGCCCATCACCAGAACATTCCGGCCCTTGAGATTTACATCCGACGACTTTTCACCCGCCATATCGGCACCCCAGATCCAGAATCCCATATCTTTGAGATCCGCCAGTGCCCGGGAGAGATTGGAAACCTCCAGGAGGGGAACCCATTCCACGGCACCGGCGGAAGACCGGCTCAGAGTATCAGCATCGCTCCCCGCAGAACGTCTTTTCGGAATAACAACCGCAGCAGCGTCGAACTGATCCGCAGCTCTGATTACCGCTCCCAGATTCCGGGGATCGGTTATACCGTCCAGAACCATTATCAGAGCATTATCATCTTCAAGCCCCCGGAGATCTTCCAGATAACGTATTTTCCCCGGGGAGGTAAGCGGATCGGTTTCCAGAACGAAGCCCCTGTGCCCGCTGTTGTTTACAAGCTTTGAAAGCTCATCATCCTTCACCCGGCGTACCGCTACTCCATGTTTTTCCGCAAGTTCCGCCAGAGAAGCCCCCCTGCCGGTTTTTCTGGACAGAAAAAGAGTTCCCCGCCCCTTCTTAATCGCTTCAGCGACACCGTTCGCGCCTGTCAGGTACACTTTCATAAAAACAATATAACACTCATGATACCGGTACTCATATACACCGGGAGGAGAAGGATTTTGCGGGCGTTGATACAGAGAGTCAGCAGTGCTTCGGTACTGATAAACGGAAAGGAAAACAGGTCAATAAAAAAAGGATTGATGATATTACTGGCTGTGAGCAGGAAAGATGGTCCGGAAGATGTTTCCTGGCTGTCCGGGAAAATCGCCGGCATCCGGATATTCGAAGACGAAAATGGACGGGTGAATCTCTCAACAAAGGATGTCGGAGGTGAAATGCTTGTGGTAAGCCAGTTCACCCTGATGGCCAGTACCAGGAAAGGCAACAGACCCTCACTGGATCCCGCAGCTCCGCCGGAACTCGCGGTACCTCTGTATGAGAAATTTGTATCCGAATTGAAATCCCGCTTCAAAGGAATAGTAATGACAGGTGAATTCGGCGCTTCGATGAAAGTATCACTTGTGAATGAGGGACCTTTCACTATTTTCCTGGACAGTAAGGCCCGGGAATGAACAGGTTCACCCCTCTTATTCCCCGGGTTTATTCCCCGGAAGAATCAGATCCGGAAATCCTGAGGAACAGATGATTTTCTTCATCGGTTTCAACAAGAGCATAAACTTTCCCCCCGGGCTGAACAGAAAAGCTCTTCATTGCACTCCCTCCCATCCCCGGGCTTATCCGATAACTTCCCGGCAGCAGAAACAGTGTTCCGGAATGCCCCTTTCCAAGACTCCCGATACGTTTCATACGAGGAGAGTCCTCCATATCGAGAAACCTTCCCGATCCATCCAGCCGGGGCATGATCATTCTACTGGAATTATTCCGGATTATCAGAACCGCCGGTTGAGGCCAGAGGGACGCATGAAGATTCAGATTCCGCCTCCAGGGACTTACCGCGACATCAAAGATTTCCGGCTGATAACCCGGAACATCAAAATGAAACCGGTAGACAGCTCCGGAAAGCAGTTCATCCCCCGGTTCATCCAGGCGTTTCCAGGACATCCGTGTTTCCCGGGTGATATCTTCACCGCTCAGAGCCTTTTCAGCAGACCATGATAATTCCAGAGAAAAAACCGGAGGCTCTCCCAGGGTTTCTTCAAGAAGAAGGTTTCCCCTCCCGTTCTTCCGGTTCTCATGAAACGAAGAAAGATAAAATGAATACCAGGAAACCCTGTCCCCGAGACTCCATCTCAGTCTGTATGCACCCACAGGCAGAACAATTCTCCGACTGTCCAGAGAATCCCCGTTATCAGAAGGCTTCAATACAGGAGTTCTCACTTCACTCAGAGAATTATCTGTTTCTCTGAAAATGGTAGCCTCCGCGCCGGTCAGCCAGGAATCCGCGACCTCACCGGGAAAAACAAGACTCAGACGCAGCCCCCCGGCTGTATTCCTTCTGAAAACAGTACTGAAGGCCCCGGGAAATACCGCCATCGCCAGAAATAGAATCAGAAAACCAATGGCTGCGATAAACACAGAAGGGTGTTCCCCCGGTAATCCTGATAGAAGGTTTCTCCGTAATGGAGATCCTTCTGAAGGAACAGGAGGACGTCCCCCGTTGCCGCCGGGCCTGAAGAGAGATTTCAACTCGGGTATGCCGCTGTTCCCATCCCCGGGAGATTCTGCGGCCGGAGTCGGCTCCGGATCGGGATCCATTGATGCAAAAAGATTCTTCAGACGCCGCTGAAGGATTTCCGGCGGGGAGTGATTCTTCCCCGGGGCGGATCCCAGAAGCCGGAGAGCGGCTTCTGCATCTTTCAGCCGGGACTCAGGTTTCATCCTCAAGGCTTTCTTCAACAGGCGGCGGAGTCTGCCCGGTAATTCCGGGGGGAGCCTCCGGGGCATGTTTCTCACAGCATCCGGGAGAGCTTCCCGTATCCCCGCAGGTCCGGTTCCGCTGACAAATTTACGCCCTGTCAACATTTCAAAAAGACAGACCCCGAAAGACCACATATCGGAACGGACATCCGCTCCCCGGGCATCCTCAAGCTGTTCCGGAGCCATGAAACTGGGAGTTCCCAATGCGGTTCCCCCAGATGTGATATCGTCATCCCCTCCAGGGGTGAAAGCAATCCCGAAATCTCCCAGCTTCACCGAACCGTCCCGGCCGAGAAGTACATTCGAAGGTTTCAGATCCCGGTGAACAATTCCCTGGGAGTGAATATGAGCCAGAGCCACCGCAATGCGCCAGGCCAGCCACCTGGCTTCCGGACCT
>Ga0256913_10000737_pt1 | contig 16942 bp, 13 predicted proteins | sample Axial_MatmetaG_FD_185970 | JGI IMG/M metagenome (GOLD analysis project Ga0256913, IMG submission 185970) | Deep-sea worm associated microbial mat communities from Axial Seamount, Juan de Fuca Ridge, Pacific Ocean - Axial_Mat | ecosystem: Environmental > Aquatic > Marine > Oceanic > Microbial... | reverse complement strand
CCATTAGAGTATATTATTTTTACCATTAATGCTCCATCGATTCCGTACATTTTCCAAATGCCATCTTTAACATTAATATTAATATAATTTCCTTCGGCCATTTTAACTCCATTATCCCAGTATAAAACAGCTTTGCCTTTTCCACTATTATCTTTGGAATAATTAATTTTTGCTTTTAATTTTCCATTATAATAGTATCGTTTATATTCTCCAACGGGGATATCATTAATAAAAAATGCTTCGTATGCTGTTTTCCCATTATCGTAAGGTTTAACCCATTTACCTTGTTTCTTTTTATTGATATCAAGATAATTAATTACGGAGTCTTTTTTTTGATTATTTGTTTGAGAAATTGCAATGTTAATAGTGAAAACCCCAATAAATAAATAAATAATAACTTTCATACACTATGGTTTAATAATAGAACGTAAAAATAGTAAAAATTATTGGACAAAAAAAAAGGGCCGAAGCCCTTTTAATTATTCTTTTATATTAGGAAGTTCTAATCCGTATCCTTTTCGTTTATCCTCAAGTTTTAATAAGAATGCAACAAATACTGCTAAAACACCAAGCCCCGTAAAGATTAACATTGGATATGTATAATCATAAAGTGGCACAATAACATCTATACCATTAGCTTTTTGTGCTTTTGCCGCTAATACTTCAGGGTTTGTTTTATCTAATACATAACCTATAAGTGCTGGAATTCCCATAAGTCCCCAGTTTTGTATCCAAAAAATTAATGAAAATGCTGTTCCTAATTGTTTTTCAGGAATAATTTTTGGTGCTGATGGCCACATTGCTGATGGCACTAATGATAAAGCTACGCCTAAAATAACAACTAAGAATAAAGCAACAAACCAGTAATTTAATATTGGTAAAGAGAATATTGTATGAACAAATACTATAAGTACTGCACCAATTATCATCATTGTGGCTCCTTTTCCTTTTTTATCATATATTCCACCAAATAATGGAGTTAAAAACAATGTTCCTAAAGGCAATACACTAGGTATATAACCTGCAATACTTTGTTCTAATCCATATTTATTAACCATTAAATCTGCAGCATATTTAATAAATGGAAATACTGCAGAATAGAATAAAACACATAAAACAGCAATTAGCCAAAATCCTTTGTTTGCAATAATTTTTAAAATATCACTTATTTTAAATGGTTCTTCGTTGTCAACTTCTCCTGAGTCTGCAATAGAAGTATCAAGTTTTTTATCCATTGCCATATAAATAAAGAATGCTATAAAACCTATTGTTAAAAGTACAAGGGCAAATGCTATTGGTGCTGAAATGTTTGGTCCTATTTTTTCTACTAATTCACCATTTACTAATTGAAGGTGTTCGTTTGTGAAAAAAGTTGCTAAAGGAACTGGTGCAGCTATTGCAAGCATTGTTCCTAAACGTGCAACAGCCATTTGCATTCCCATTGCAAGAGCCATTTCTTTTCCTTTAAACCATTTTACTATTATTTTTGAAACTGTTATTCCGGCAACTTCAACACCTACTCCAAAAATTGCAAATCCTATAGATGCATAAAATACTTGAGTATGTATTCCAAAGATTGTATCAGTTAATAAGGTTGGATTAGATATAGCCCAAAATTTTATGGAAGCACCTAAAACCATTACTCCTGATGCCATAAGCCCTGTAAAACGTACTCCCATTTTATCAAGAATTATTCCTCCTAAGATAAGCATTAGTAGAAAAACATTTAACCAACCATATGCACTTGTAAATATACCATAATTTGTACTAGACCAACCAAATTCAGTTTCTAGCATTGGTTTTAATGGTGACATTACATCAGTTAAAAAATAACCAGCAAACATTGTTATTGAAATAATTGCTAAAGCACCCCAACGGGCAGCAGTAGAATCTCTAAGCGTTTGTTTAATATTATCTGTCATAGTATTTTTATTTTCGAAATAAGATTAGCAAAAGTAACAAACAATTTTTAATATGAAAATGTTTTTTTGTAGTAATCATTTATTAATGGTAAAACACATATTTTAGCAGGTTAATATATGTCTGTATTAATGCAGTTTAACTAAATAAATATATTTATTTATCAAAAAAATATTTTTTTTGAATATATAATTTATTTATCTAAATCTCTAGTTATTACAATAACTTCTGTTTTTGATAGTGGTGATATTCTTGCTTCAAAACTTTTTTCACCTATTGGTGTTGAGGTATCAAATTTATATGTTAATACAGCATTTTCTTCTAATGATTTATTAATGTAATCAACAATAGTTTTTCTTTTAATATCGGTAAAAATAAATTCTATTCCTTTTCCTATAATAATGTCAGTATCAAAATCAAATTTTTTCTCGAAGTCTGGTTTGTAAAAATTACATATTCCTTTTTTATCGAAAATCATTACCATATCCGGTATAGAAGCAATGATGCTTTCGTTTTTTTGTTTATTTTGTTGTAATGATTTTTCTATTTTTTTTCTATAAGTTATATCTCTTATTAATGAATGATAGAAATGATTTCCGTTTATTGAGATATATGTTGTAGAAACTTCGGCATCGAATAGTTCTCCATTTTTCTTTTTAAATTTCCAGTAGAATGGTTCGTTATTACCTTCACGTGCTTCGTGTAATTTTCTTTTTCTTTTTTCTATAGTTTTTGTTCCACTTGGTTGATTTTCAGGCGAAATATCATCGATACTAATAGATAATAATTCTTCTTTGGAATAACCAAATAATGTTTTTGCCGATTTATTTACATCAATAATTTTATTATCATCTACAATAAAAATGGCATCGTTTGCATAATTAAAAATTCGTGTAAATTTTTCTTCGTTTTCTTTTGTTTTTTGTTCTAGTTTTTTATACCCTGTTACATCAATATAATATCCAAGCAATTGTGTTATATTATCTTCTTCTCTAATAATTATTGTAAAATCTCTAATCCAAACAATTTCTCCTTCTTTTTTCCTTATTCTATAATCGGTGTAAGAAATATAGTCTTTTTTGTTTTTTATGGCTATTTCTCGTTCTTTTTTGTGTAATTCTCTATCGTCTACTAAAATTAAAGAATCAATATCAACATTTCCTGATATGAAATCGTTTTCGCTATATCCTAATATGTAATTAATATTATTAGATACATATTTTATTGATAATTCATTATAATCGGCTTTTATTACTGCAATATTCCCTTTGTCGAACAACATGCGTTCTGCAAGTAGAGATTTATTAAGGACTGATAATTTATTTAACATTAATTTTTGTTCAGTAATATCAGTAATAGAACCAGCCATTCTGTATGCTTTGTCATTTTTATCACGTAATGCAATGCCTCGTTCTAAAATCCAACGATATTCTCCATTTTTGTGTTTAAGTCGTATTTCATTTTCATATACTTCGGTTTCCCCGTTTAGGTATTTTTGCAATGTACGGTTACTTTCGTCTAAATCATTAGGGTGAATTAAGCTATCGCGTATTCCAAATTTATTTTCGAGTTCGAAATCTTCGTAACCTAATACTGTTTTCCATCTTGGTGAAAGATAAAATTTATTTTCAACTATATCCCAATCCCAAATACCATCGTTTCCACCTTTTGCAACTAGTTCGTTTCGTTCTTGACTTTTTTCAAGTTCAATTAAGTTTGTTTCGTTTTGAGTGATATCTAATGTCCATAATAATACTCTGTAAATTTCTCCTTTTTCATTTATTATTGGGTCTAAATGAGCTTCATTCCATAGATAAGAGCCATCTTCTTGTTTTAGTTTTTCTTTAAATACAATATTTTCGCCTCGAAAAGCTTTTTTAAAGTTTTCTTTGAAAACCTCAATTCCTATTTCGTTTGGCACATAATCTAAAATATTGTCCTTTTTTTGTATTTGGCGTTTAAATTCTTTTTGTATTACATCTTTAGCGGCTTTATTAAATGATATTATTTCGTAATTAGGTTCAATTAAATAAAAACGCTGAATACTAGATTCAAAAATTGGCTTTAATTCAGATTTTAAATTAATATAACCTTGTTCAATGGTTTTAAACTCAGTAATATCATTAATTAAAATACAATATTTGTTTATTTTATTATTTTCGAAAATAGGGAAGAAATTAATTTTTATATATATTGTTTTTTCATTTATATCTATTTTTCTTTCTAAATAATGTGAAATGCCATCATTTACATTAGAAATAAGATTTTTAAGCTCCGATTTATTAAAAAAACTAAAAATTTCAAAAACATTTTTTCCTTTTGCTGTGTTAATATCAAATAGTTCTTTGCAATAATTTTCTGCCATAGAATTAAATTCGTATAAAATATTTTCTTTGTTTAAAAAGAAAACAGCATCAGATGTACTATTGAAAAGGGTTTCGTAATTTGATATTATTTCTGATGAATTTTTAGTTTCATTATTTTTTAAAGGTAATTTATTTATATTTACAATTAATTCATTATTAGGTAAAGCAGAGCCAATAATTAAGAAAACTTCAATATTTTTAGATTTTGGTGTTTTAAAGTTAATGATAGTTTCGTAAAATCCATTAGTCTTTATACTTTCGGTCATTTCTTTAAAAATATTAATACCTAAGCTAACGAAAAGTTTATTAAATTCTACATTTTCATCGTTGTTAAACAATAATTTAAACGAATCGTTAAACCATTTAATATTACCATTTTTATCAATAGTAGAAATAGCAGAATATTGTGTTTTAGAGATATTTGAAAGATATTGGATTTTTTGAAAGTATTGAAATTTTGTATATGCAAGTTCTATATTTATTCGTAACGATATTTTATCAATAGGTTTTATTAGATATCCATAAATGTGAGATCCTAAAGCACGTTTAATTACTTTATCATCGGTTGAACTTGATAAATAAATAACGGGGATATTATAAAATTCTTGAATATAATTAGATGCTTTTATTCCATCCATATCTCCCGGAAGAAAGATATCCATTAAAACAACATCTGGTTTTTCTTCTTCTATTTTTTTAAAAGCTTCTTGGGGGTCTATATAAAAACCAAGCAATTCGTACCCAATTTCTTCTAAAAACATTCTAAAAACTGTAGATAACATTTTGTCATCTTCAATAATAATTACTTTTTTTGCTGACATAATATTGTTACTTTCGTACCAAAATGAAATATTTTTCATTTCATCGGTTAAAGTATAAAAAAAATCGATTAATCAAAAATTGTAATTATGAATTTAGTTGTTGACATAGGAAATAGTTTTACAAAATTTGCTTTTTTCGAGCAAGATTCTATTGTCGAAAAATATCAAATAGAGAATGATAAGAAACAGGTTTTAGAAGGTGTAAACGACATTAAATCAATTGATAATGTAATTATTTCTAGTGTAAACAATGACTTGTTAGAGCTGGTAGAAAAAGCAATAAAAAAATTAACAAAAAATATTTTAATTTTTAATTATAAAACAAAAATTCCTATAGAAAATAAATATATTGCAAAAAAAAACTTGGGATTAGATAGGTTAGCTGCAATAATAGGAGCAAACGATTTATTCCCGAATTCCAATATTCTTGTTTTCGATGCAGGAACGGCTTTAACAATAGATTTTATAAATGAAAAAAATGAATATTTAGGAGGAAATATTTCGCCGGGGCTTGAAATGAGATTTAATTCTTTGCATAATTATACCTCAAAATTACCTTTAGTTGAAAAATCAGAAAATTTTCCAAATTTAGGAAAAACCACCGAAGAAGCTATAATTGCAGGGATACAGAAAGGAATTATTTACGAAATAGATGCTTATATTAATGATTTTAAGAAAAATTATGATGAATTAAACTTGGTTTTTACCGGAGGAGATAGCTTTTTCTTTGAAAAGAAGTTAAAAAATGCCATATTTGCAAATCCTAATTTAGTTTTAATAGGTTTACATAAAGTATTGAAATTTAATGTATAATAAATTTATAGTAATATTAATATTTGTTTTATTCAGTGGAACATTGAGTTCTCAAACTAATTACACTTCACATTATTCGCGTTTTGGATTAGGTAGAATTAACAAAGTATCTCAAGCAAATAATGTTGGAATGGGTTACACCGGTATAGCTTACAGAGATAAATTTCAAACAAATCCATTAAATGTGGCATCACTAACTACAATGGATACAATGAGCTTTATTTTTTCGGTAGGATTGAAAGGTGGTTTTTCATTTACACAAGCCGGAGAGGCAACAGAAAATCATTATTTTGCAAATATTAATTATTTTTCAATCGCTTTTCCTATAACAAAATGGTGGTTTTCCAGCATTGGTATTCGTCCATACAGTTCTATGGGATACAATATAGAAAATACATCTGATGTAACTGATGATGCAGGGGATGCTGTTACACAAACAGTAGAAACATTTACAGGACAAGGAGATGTTTCCCAATTGTATATTGGACAAGCATTTAAATATAAAAATATTTCTTTAGGATTTAATGTTTCGTATTTATTTGGCTCATTAGATAAAACAACAAAATTAGCTTTTCCACCAGATGCCGGAGCATATAATATGTTTAGCGAAAGCAGAACAATAATAAATGATTTTTATTTTGATTTTGGGCTGCAATATCATGCACAAATAAGTAAAAAAACAAAAATGTTTGTTGGAGCAACATATAAAATGCAAAAAAATATTATGTCGCAAACAGAATTATATTTAGACAGATATTTTGCAACAACATCAGTTGATACAATTTTTGATGGAACAATAGATAATAGTGGAATTGTATTACCAATGGGTATAGGTATTGGCTTGGGATTTGAATTTAACGAGAAGTTATTAGTTCTAGGAGATTTTACATATACAAATTGGGAAAAAGCAAAATTATCTGAAGAAGCAAGTGGTTTAGAAAATAGTTTATTATTAAATCTGGGCTTACAATATGTACCAAAAAAATTATCACTTAGATATTGGGATAGAATAAATTACCGAATGGGTGGGTATTACGAAAAAAGTTATATTGTAATAAACGGAGAACAATTAAAAAATATTGGCATAACTTTTGGATTAGGGTTTCCACTAAAGAAAACAGGAACCATGTTTAATTTTGGTTTCGATTTAGGACAATACGGTACAACTGCAAACGGATTAATAAAAGAATCTTATGTAGGAGCACATATTAGTCTTTCTTTATTCGATAAATGGTTTTATAAACGAAAATTTGATTAAATAATAATAATTATGAAAAGAGTATTTTTAATATTAATGGTTATACTTTTAAGTACAGGATATAACTATGCACAAGAAAATGATAAATTTGGTTCTGATCCACAAACATGTAAAATGAATTTATCATTATATAAAGAATTTGTTCGCCAGAAAAATTATGCCGATGCAATGGAAGGATGGAGAGTTGTATTTGATATCTGCCCAAAAGCAACAAAAAGTATTTATCTTGATGGAGCAAAAATATATAAAGATGCAATAAAAAAGAATAAAGATGCAGCTTTAAAAGATGCTTATGTTGATACTTTAATGTTGATATACGAAAGAAGAATAGAAAATTTTAATCAACGCGAGAGTGTTAAAGGACGACAAGGATTTGATTTGTATAAATACAGAAAATCTGATTATGAAAAAGCATATGAATATATGAAAATATCAGTAGAAGCTGGTAAAGCAACATCTTCAGTACTTCAATCTTATATGCAAGTAACCCTAAAAATGTATAAAGAACAAAAAATTGATCCGGGAGAAGTTGTAAATAACTTTTCTATGTGTTCTAAGCAAATTGGAGATATGATTAAAGAGCAAGAGGATACAAATAAAGTAGCAAAATATAAAATTACTCAAAACAATATTGAAGGACTTTTTATTAAATCGGGTGCAGCAGATTGTGATGTTTTAACAACATATTATACACCTAAATTTGAAGCCGATAAAGAAAATATAGAATTACTAAAAACAATTACTAGATTTTTATCGATGAATAAATGTACTGATAGCGAGTTGTTTATGAAAGCATCGGAAGCATTATATCCAATAGAGCCATCGGCACAAGCGGCATATAATATTGCAATATTATCATTAAAAGCAAAGCAATATTCAAAAGCAATAGAGTATTATAAAAAAGCTGTAGAAAAAGAATCAGATACAGAAGTTAAAGCAAAATATTTATTTGAAATGGCTAGAGTTTATTATGCACAAAGTCAATATGCTAGTGCAAGAACCTATGCACAAAAAGCAGCAAAAATGAAGTCTAAATGGGGAGAACCTTACATTTTAATTGCAAAATTATACGCAGCTTCATCAAATGATTGTGGAGAGGATAAATTTGAACAAAATTCAGTTTTTTGGGTAGCCGTTGATAAATTAAATACTGCAAAATCAATAGACCCATCGGTTGCAGCCGAAGCAAATAAGTTAATTGCCAGCTACAAAAAAGGTTTTCCAAATAAAGAAGAAGCTTTCTTTAAAGGAATAAACGAAGGCGATTCTTATACAGTAAAATGTTGGATTAACGAAACTACAAAAGCAAGATTTTAAATTAAACAATCATGTTTAAAATCTTTTTAAAAAATAGCACTGTTATATTGTTTATAGCAGTGCTGTTTTTTTCTTGTAAAACAGATATAAAGAAAATAAAAGAGCTGGATATTAAGCATTTACCATCTCAAAAAGCAAAAAACATAACTATTATTAGAACAGATTCGTCAATAACAAAAGCAAAAATATTTGCTCCCGAAGTAGAACATTTTTTTAGCTTAAAAAATCCGTATACAATGTTCCCAAAAGGATTAGAAGCAACAAGTTATAAGAAATACCCAGTTATTGAATCTAGTTTAAGCTGTCAAAAAGCAAAACATTTGATAAATGAAAAACTTTGGATTGTTGAAAATAAGGTTGTTGTAGTTAATGATATTGGCTATAAATTAGAAACAGAATTATTATATTGGGACGAAGAAAAAAGAAGAATTTATACCGAAAAAGACGTTAGAATAACAACCGAAAATGAAATAATTTGGGGTAAGGGTCTAACAGCTGACCAAGATTTTAAAGATTATGAGATAACGGAACCAATGGGGAGTATTTATATTGATGAATAATTTTTTTTATCATTGTTAATGAAAATTTTATAAAATACATTATATTTGTATTCTAGTAGGTTAAAATAATAACTTTTATGAGCTTCGAATTAGCAGATTGGTATAGTAAAAATAGAATTGGAGATATTATAATTGAATATAAAGGAGAGATTACCTCTGATTTGATTACAAACTTGTTAGAAGTTTTTGAATCTAAAATTGATGAAATAGAAGTCCCATCTAAAATTAGAAAAAAATTATATAATGTTTTAGTAGAAGGATTACAAAATTTATATCATCATGCAATTGTTAGTCCTGTAAAAGAAGATAAAGAAAAAGTTATTGGGGCAATAATATTATCGAATAAAGATGGACAGTTTACTTTTACAACAGGAAACTATACTTTATTAGAAAATAAGAAAAAACTTATAGATATAATTGAACAAATAAATTCATTATCAAAAGATGAATTAAAACAATTATATAAAATGATATTAAACAATAAAGAGTTTTCTGAAAAAGGTGGTGGTGGGTTAGGAATGATTGACATTGCTAGAAAAACAGGGAATAAATTATTGTATCAGTTTTATGATTATAATAGTGAAATAATTTTTTATCAAATAACTACAAATATAAATTAAATTTATTCATATGGAATCAATAATTATTGAAGGAACACCAAAAACACCAACAGTAGAATTTAATGCTGAAGAAGGAAAAGTTGAAATTAGAGGACGTTCAATTCCTGAAAATTCAGTAGAGTTTTATAATCCTCTAATTGCATGGTTAGAAGAGTATGGAAATAACCCCAAAGATGTTACCCAAGTTAATATTCAATTAGAGTATTTTAATACAAGTTCTTCTAAGTGTATATTAGATGTATTTAAAAAATTAGAAAGTCTTGCTAAAGCCGGTAACGACATTAAAGTAAATTGGTTTTACGAAGAAGATGATGAAGATATGCTAGAAGCAGGCGAAGATTATCAATCTATCATAAAATTACCATTTAAAATGATTGAAATAGAAGAATAATCTTTCTTTATTTAATATTTTTTTGAATGCTGCATCTGAATTTTTCATATGGTTTAGATGCAGTGTTTATTGTTTATGACAACTATACTTTTAACAAAAAATTAAATCATAACACTTTATGAATAAAGGACTTGTTGTAAAATCAACCGGTAGTCGTTATTTTGTAACAAGCAAAGATGATAAAATTGTTGAGTGTGTTATTAGAGGTAAATTTAGGATAAAAGGAATAAAAAGTACAAATCCGGTTGCAGTTGGCGATTTTGTATATTACGATTATGACGAAAATTTAAAAATAGGAATAATAAAAAAAATTGAGGATAGAAAAAATTATATCCTTCGTAAATCGGTAAACCTATCAAAACAATCACATATAATAGCCTCTAATATTGATCTTGCATTTGTTTTAGTAACCCTAACACAACCCGAAACAAGCACCGAATTTATTGATAGAATTCTTGTAGTAGCCGAGAGTTTTAAAATAAAATCGATATTAATTTTTAATAAAATTGATTTATTAAGCGAAGATTTAACTTATTACATGGATTATTTAATAAATACATACGAAAAAATCGGGTACAAATGTATTAAAACTAACCTATTAGAGGACTTAAATCTTGATTTAATTAAAACAGAAATTAAGAATAAAACATCAGTAATTATAGGCCATTCCGGCACAGGAAAATCAACATTAATAAATAAATTAGAACCCGAGATAAATACTAAAATTGGCGAAATTTCGGAGTATCATAAAACAGGAAAACATACAACAACTTTTGCCGAAATGTTTAAACTAAAAGATGGTGGATATTATATTGACACACCGGGAATAAGAGGTTTTGGTTTGCTGGATTACAAGAAAGAAGAATTACATCATTATTTTCCGGAGATTTTTAAAATCAGTAAAGATTGTAAATATCAAAACTGTACTCATACTCACGAACCACAATGTGCAGTAAAAAATGCTGTAGATGAGAATATAATTAGCGAAGAAAGATATAATAATTATTTAAATATCTTTTTTGATGAAAATGAAAAACATAGAATATAAAAACAAATCAATTTGAATTTTTATAGATAAACGAATAAAATCAATAGTTTTAATGAAGATATTTAAGGATATTTCCATTTTTAATATCTTTTTTAATATATTTGTTAAGTTAAAGAGTTTGATTAATTGGATCTTATTATTTAAACAACTGAAAATTAATAATATGAAAAAATATTTATTGTATTTTTTATTCATCTTTGTAGCATACAGTGCTGTTAGTCAAGAGTATGATAAAAAAATATTTAAAAATAAATTTCAAGATGCAGAATATTTTTTCCTTTTCGAAGACTATAAAAGTGCCCTTCCTATATTTTTAGAACTTTACAAAATGGATAGCACAAATTCTAATATCAATTATAAAATAGGAGTTTGTTATACCGAAGATAGATTATTGGCACATCATGCAATAGGGTATTTAGAAAAAGCAGTAAAAAATATATCACCAAAATATAAAGCAAGTTCATATAAAGAAAGAGGAGCACATTACGATGCATATTACTATTTAGGAAAAGCATTGCAAAGAGATTTTGAGTTTGACAGAGCAATTGAAGCATTTAAAAAATACGAAACCTACTTAAAAGTTAATGATTTATTTGAAATAGAAAAAAATAAAAAAAATATTGAAGCATGTCATAATGCAAAAGAATTATTAGTACAATCAGCACTAAATTTTGTTAAGGTTGATATATTCTCTGAAGAAATAAACTCTCCATATCCCGATTATACTCCCGTAATTTCAGGCGATGGAAAAACCTTAATATTTACTTCACGCCGCAGATATAGGCTTAATAAACAAGGCGATGTAAAATTGCTAGACATGGATGTTCCAGATGAGTTTTACATGGAAGACATTTATATGTCGAAGCTTGTAGATGGCAAATGGAGTAAAGCTGTAAAAATCTCTAAATACATAAAAGCAGATGTTTATACATCGGTTGTTTCTGTTTCTTATGATGGAAAAAAACTCTTTTTAATAAGAAAAGACATTTTAACAGGAAACGAAGACGAAGGAAATATTTATATGAGTGAGTGGAACGGTACTCGTTGGATGCCAATGAAAAAACTCAATAAAAATATTAATACAGATAATTGGGAAACCCATGCATCACTTAGTAAAGATGGAACAAAATTGTATTTTACCTCGGTAAGAGAAGAAGGCTTTGGCGGGTTAGATATTTATGTTTCAACAATTGATGAAAATGGAGATTGGGGACCTGCAATTAATTTAGGAGAAAATATAAATACTCCTTTAGACGAAGAATATCCATTTATTTTAGCAGACGGGAAAACACTTTATTTCTCATCTCAAGGGCATTATAATATTGGAGGGCACGATATTTTCTATTCTAAACAAACAGAGGATGGAGATTGGTCAATGCCAATAAACTTAGGATATCCAATCAACACAATGGACGATGATGCTTTTTATTGTCCAATGAATGATGGAAAATCGGCACTTGTACCACTTGTAACAAACGAAGGTTTTGGTGACGTTGATATTTATAAAATTGATATTTCTGAAAGTACCTATGGCGATTTTGGTAGTCAAGAATTTTCATCACAAAAAACAGATTCATCTTTTTTCCCATGTAACTTAGCCGATTTGTACAGTATAAATGAACGTATTGATAGCTCTAGTATTAGAAGAGTAATAAAGTACGATGAGGTTAACGAAGGAAAAGTAATACCGGTTGCATCAGCAATAAAAACAAAAAAACTAACAATAAAAGGAAGAATAATATTAAGCGATAATAATGTTGTTGATACAACATTTTCCATAAAAGTAAACGACCCAAATGTACTACAAACAGTAACTCTGGTAACACCAGAAGTTGAAACAGGTAAATATCATTTTAATACAACATTGGAAGAATTTACAATTTATGCCGAAGGGAATGGTTATCAACCCGTTACAAAAAAAGTTGTAATTCCCGATGATTATTCTGCAAAAGAAATGGTTATAGATATTTATATGGAGGCAATACAAGTTGCTTCCGGCGAGTATTTTACAATAAAAAGTATATTCTTCGATTATGGAAAATCTGATTTAAGAAGAGAATCTAAAATTGAATTAGAAAAATTATATAAATTAATGAATACAAATCCATCGCTTTATGTCGAAGTTACCGGGCATACAGATTCGAGGAGTAGTTCATCATTTAATTTAAAACTATCTAAAGCAAGAGCAAGAGCAGCAATAGATTATTTAGTAAACAAAGGAATTTCTGTAGAAAGATTTGTAGCAAAAGGAATGGGTGAAAGTAATCCTTTGGCAATTAATTCAAATCCTGATGGCAGTGATAACCCCGAAGGAAGACAATTTAACCGTAGAGTTGATGTAAAAATTCTTAAAACAAATGATGATCATATTATTGTAGAAGATGTATATATACCAGAAAATTTACGATATAAAGGACGAAATTATAATAAAGATAATAAATATTATATACTTTTATTGAAACAAAAAGATAGATATACAAAACAAATATCTTTAGCATATAATGAACACAAAACAAAAGATGCTTATGCATATACTGTAGGTGAGTTTAACGATAAAGCCAAAGCTTTAGAATCGTTAACCGCAGCAATAGACCTTGGATTTAATGATGCAAAAATAATAGATACTAGAGAATTGAATAGAATGCTTGTTACAGAGCAAAATACAACAAATCAGCAAAATACAAATACACAACAAATAACAAATGGAACAGCAGATAATGTAAATCCTAATCAAACTAAAATTTATGCAATACAAGTAAAAGCACTATCATCACCAATTGATATAAGTATGCTAAAAGGTCTAAAAGGAGTAAAAGAATATTTAGGTGCCGATGGATATTACAGATATACATACATGGAATTTTCATCGAGAGAAGAAGCAACACTTAAGCTGCAATCTATAAAAGACCTTGGATATATCGATGCATTTGTAATAGACGTAAATAGGTATAAACTAAGAGAAACCCAAGGTAATGCTGAATATACAATACAAATAAAAGCAATGAGGACACCGTTGAATATGAAGTATTTTAACAACATACAAGGGGTTAAAGAAATTATAGCAAACGATGGATACTATAAATATATTTATGGTAAATACAACAAAATAGACGATGCCCGAAAAGCTCTTAAAAAAGTAAAGAAAAAAGGTTATCCTGATGCTTTTATTGTGAATCTTGAAAAGTATAATTAAGCTTTATTATTTGATGGTTAAAAAAGCACGATGCAATCGTGAATTAGCGGAGGTATAGTTAAGTTGTAAATACTATATTTATTATATGAATAGAATTTGTTCGAAAATAAATCACATGATACAATTGTGTGGAAACAAACGAGGGTTCTTATCATTATTATATTTTAAAGGCTTGTTCATTTAGAAATATTAATTATACTAAAGTTGGCAACAAAAAAAAGAATAAAAATGAAATACAAAGTAAATATTATTCTAATTCTATTTTTAATAAATAATTATAGTTTTTCTCAAACCAAAATGATTTATAAGGAAAATGCTATTCAAGATATTGACTCATTACATAAATATATTGAAGAAATTCATCCTAATGCATATGCCTATGTTTCTAAAGATGAGATAGACAATATTTATACAAATATAAAAAAGCAAATAAACGATAGTTTATCTATTTATCAATTTTATAATTTATTAACTTACATTGCTGCATCTTATAAAGATGGACATACCTCAGTAATAATACCAAGAGTTTGGTATGAAGAAAATCACAAAATAATACCTTTTACAATAGATATAAAAGATGATAAACTTTTTGTGAACAAGTCATACTTGCCTGTAAAAATTCCACAAGACATAGAAATAATTGAAATTAATGATATTTCTGCAAAAAATATAATAGATACAATGATAAACACCCAAAGTGGTGAAGCGATAAATTTTAGAATAGAAAAAGTAAAATATTTTTTCCCGTTTTTATTATATTCAATACACAACTTTGATAATAATTATAAAATAAAATGTAGAATTAACAACGAAATAAAAATTCTTAAAATAAAAGGTATCTCTTATAAACAATATTCTACCTTGCGCGAAGATAATAATAAAAATAATTATAATTATTCCGCAAGATTTTTACTAAATAAAAGTGTCTGCGTAATAGATTTTAGAAGTTTTACAAACTTAAGCGAATTTAAAGTGTTTTTAGACTCTACTTTTTTTAAAATAAAAAAACAAAATATCAAGAATTTAATAATTGATTTGCGTAACAATACCGGGGGAAACTCTGTATTAGGAGATGAATTATTTCAGTACATATATAATGCACCATTCTCACAATATGATAAAACAATATTAAAAGTGAGCAAGCAACTAAAGTTATTGTGGAAATATAATTATTTACCCAATGGAGTTTATGATAGTTTAACAGTAGCAAAACTTTTGACCTTAAAAAATGGCGTTATAGTAAGAACCGATACTATTTTTGAAGAAAATGAGGGAAATAACCTAATTCCAATTAGAAAAGAACCAAATAGATTTACTGGAAATACATACCTTTTAATCAGTCATTTTACATTTTCTTCTGCCGCAGATTTTGCGTGGTGTTTTAAGCATTATAATATGGGAAAAATCATCGGAGAAGAAACAGGAGGCTGGGGGCTATGTTATGGTGACAATGTTTATACAGAACTACCTAATAGTAATATAGCAATTAATGTATCGTGTAAACTGTTTTATAATATAGGAGCAAATAAAGAAAGTACTCATGGAGTATATCCTGATTATCCGGTAAAATCTGATGATGCTCTTGAATATGCATTAAAATTAATTGACAAAAAATAATGTCAGTTGCCAATAAAGGCTATAAGCAATGCGGGAGCAGGTGATAAAATTGAAACTAATAAATAAAAATAAACAACATAACGGTTTGAAAATGTATAGCGTTGAAACCCGCACTGCTCATAGCCGAGCCGGTAACAAAAAACAAGGGATATGGATTGAGAACGACATTAAAAAACCCAAACAAGAAAATACTCACCAATTTTCTTAAAAAAGAGCTCAATCTCTATAGTTTCATTAGTTTTAATTTCGGCAAAAATTTTTTTGTTTTCTGTATCAACAGATTTAATTAATAACTGCTCATCAAAAATTAAATTCTTTTTAGAATATAGTTTATACATTGCCTCTTTTGCACACCAAAACATGGTTAAAGTTTCAATTTTGTTTTGGCTTTTGTTTACTAAATCCAGCTCAAATTCGTTAAGGTATTTATGCTTTATTTTATCTAGTTTATTGCTTATTTTTTCAATATCAATTCCTATATTTTTATTATCGCTAACAATTATACCAATTAAATTGCCCGAGTGGCTTATGCTAATGTTTTTCCCGTTTGATAGTTGAGGTTTTCCATCATTATTATAATTGATAGAAATATTGTCTTTACACAATTTTTTTAATAAATAGCGAACTGCAAGCCATTCTTTTTTTCTTCTAAAATTTTTAAATTTAACATATTCGGCTTCGTCATGTTTATTTAAATCTACAATTTTTAATAATTCTTCGTCGCTATAGTTCACTTCTTCTATAAGCAAACTAGAACTAGAATTATTTAATGAAAACTGAAACATGTTTTATTAATTAAAAAATGTAAAGTTAAGAAATTAAAAAAGCTTGCCAAAATTGACAAGCTTTCAATATCTATAAAAACAAATTGTTTTTGTAATAACGGATTATACCTATTAACCTGAGTTCGATTAATAATTTAATTCTCAGAAAACCAAAAGGGCATTAGATTTATGCTAAAAATCAAGAAATTATAACGGGTTATAATGAGTGGTTTTTAGTTAAAAGATGATGTGCT
>Ga0256913_10000736_pt1 | contig 16942 bp, 17 predicted proteins | sample Axial_MatmetaG_FD_185970 | JGI IMG/M metagenome (GOLD analysis project Ga0256913, IMG submission 185970) | Deep-sea worm associated microbial mat communities from Axial Seamount, Juan de Fuca Ridge, Pacific Ocean - Axial_Mat | ecosystem: Environmental > Aquatic > Marine > Oceanic > Microbial... | reverse complement strand
AGATAAAAACAATTCTAAAACATGCCGAATAATAGTTTTGAGTGGTTAGAATAGTCGAGCCTAAAGGTTATTATGATTTCAGACTAAATTAAGTTTTGTTCATAAAAGGGCTTTGACCCCTTTATTTCTATCTCTTAGAGTTAATATCTTACGCAGAGAATTTCATAGTAAGATAGTTTATAGCTATTAAAATATTAGATAACCCTTTTGCTTTATAGTCTAATGATTTAAAATAGTTCATATCAAAATTTATCTCTTCTAAATAATTATCTAGTGCCTCTTCTATAGTTTCATCTTTTCGTTTAAAATCTAGTAAATCTTTGGTTGCTTTAGATGTGATTGAGCGAACTATTGTATCTAACTGTTTTTTAATTACTATCTCATTTGGTGGGGTTAACTCTTTTATCAGTATCTCATTTGGATTATTACTCTCTTTACTCTCTAATTTTCTAACAAAATTTACAATATCTAATTTATCAATAATAGCAAAGAATGCTTCCATAACATCATGGAATGAGTGGCTTGAACTAAACTCAATCTTAAATACTTCTGCTATAAATTTAATATGTCCTATCATATTTAAAAAGAAATTTAACTCAATATCTAATCCATCAAATTTTATTAAGTTACTAGAGATTATTTTCTCTAAAATAGTCTGCATTGTTGGTTTAAATGCTAAAATAGTATTAAAATTTAACTCCTCATTATTTAACTCAACCATAGAGTTTAGGGCATATACTATTGAATTTTCTATATATAAAAATGCTTGATATTGATATTTTGTTGAGATAAGGAAATCACTATCAAATAAAATTTTTCTAGCATCTGTAGCATCAAATAGTCTATTTAATATTAGATAAGCTTTTATTTTTTTTAAGAATTTCTCTTTTCCTATGGTGGTATAATCTGCTATAAATGTAGAGCCTGTAGCATTTATAATCTTATTTGAGATAATAGTAGCGATTATCTCTTTTCTTAGAGGGTGAAGAGATAGTTTATCTTCAAATTTTACTACAAGATGTTTTGGAAAATATTTAAATAGATAGTAATCAAACTCTTTATCTAAAATCATATCAGACTCTAAAAGTAGCTGTTGAAGAAAAATTTTTGAATATAGAAGAGTTGTAGCTAAAATTGGTCTAATTATTCTATTATTATATCTCTCTAATTTTTTGAGTAAAAAATCCCTCTTATTGAAGATTTCTATCTCTTTTTCTAAAATAGTTACCACCTTTTCAAATAGTTCAAACTTCTCTTCTGAACGCTCCTCATCTAATGATATAGCTAAAGCTTGGAGATAGTTTGTATTTAAAACACTCTTTACCACAAACTCTGTAGAGTCTTTTAATAAAGTATTTCCTTTTGGTAATAGTTTTCTACTCTCCAAAATATTAAATAGTATCTTAAAGTTTACCTCATGGTCACTTGTATCAACACCTGCTGAATTATCTATCGAATCTAGGTTTATCTTTCCTCCATTTAGAGCATACTCCATTCTAGCCTTTTGAGTAATTGCTAAATTTGCCCCTTCACATATAGAGTAGGCTTTTATCTCATTTGCATCAACCCGAACATACTCATTCTCTTTATCTCCAATCTCAAGGTTACTCTCTTCACTACTTTTTATATATGTTCCAATTCCACCATGATAGAGCATATCAACTTTTAATCTTAAAACCTTTCTTGCTAACTCATCTGCATCAATAGTATCTTGGGAATAGTTTAAAAGCTCTTTTATCTCTGGTGTTATAGTTATAGATTTACTACTTCTTGAAAAAACACCTCCCCCTTTTGAGAACTTTTTATACTCACTCCAGTGTCCGTTTTTTGAATTAAATAGCCGTCTTCTCTCCTCATAAGATATTAATGGGTCTGGATTTGGGTCAATAAAAATATCTCTTTCGGATATAGCACCTAGTACTTTAAAATATGGACTATCTATCATTCCATTTCCAAAGACATCACCATTTAATGAACCAACACCTACAACTCTAATAGGCTCTTTAAAAAAGTCTATCCCTTTTTCAATAAAAAATCTATGAGTTGAACGCAATGCACCTTTTGCCGTAATCCCTAATCTTTTATGATGATACCCATTTTCTCCACCACTTGCAAAGGCATCTTTTAACCAAAATCCTCTTTTTACGGCAATAGAGTTTGCAATATCACTCATAGATGCTGTCCCTTTATCAGCTGCTACTACAAAATATGGGTCTCTTTTATCATAAGCTACAATCTTTTTATCTCTAAAAGAGTTATCTTCATTATCAACTAAATCCAAAAGAGCATCTATATAACTACTATAATGTTTTGTAAACTTCTCCATAGTTATATTCTCAGAATTATTAATAACAAATCCACCTTTTGAACCATTTGGAACAATTACAGCATTTTTTGCCTCTTGGGCTCTCATAAGTGATTTGACCTCTTCTCTATAATCACTATATCTCTGCGACCATCTAAGTCCCCCTCTACAGACATGACCTGTTCTAAGATGGACACCTAATATATCTTTGGAGTAAACAAAAGCCTCTATATTTGGTTGAACACCATGAAGAAGATGTTTTATATTTTTTGTCTCAATCTTAAAAGATATTGTCTCTTTTTCAAGATAAAAGTTAGTACGAACAATATTATCCAAAATAAGAAGTAACATTTTTGCTATTTTATCATCATTAATATTCTCTATGGCTCTTAATGAACCTAATAATTTATCTCTAGCAATAGAGATTTTTTTAGTTCTATTTTTAATTGATGGTTCAAATTTAGCCTTAAAGTAGGCTAGTGCATTTTTACTAAAACATAAATATCTAGTCATTAATCTAACTATACGAACAAAGTTATACTCTGGGGCTAGTTGGCTCTCATATTTTGCTAAAGCCTTAAATAGTTCAATCTCTCTTATTGAAAAATCTACTCTATATGTAAGCTCTAATAATTTACATATATTTGGTATTTGTCCATCAATCACCCTAGATATAACACTTTTTATATGATTTGAGTTTTCATTAATACGCTTCTTATCCATATCAATAAGATTAAACTTGGCAACATAAATACCATCTATATCAAAAGCTACCTGTTTTTCCACCTCAAAACCCATAGAATCAAGAACGGGATATAGTTTAGATAATATTAGTTTCTCTTTAGAGTAGAATTTAATAATAGAGTTATCTATTATATCTACAAAAATTTTTCTTTTTAGTAAATTCTCTTTTATTTTATTATCTATGATTAAATCATAATCAGCCAATATTTTTAACTCTTTTTTATCTTCTATAGTGTTCATTTTATACTTTATCCTAATTATTTAATTTATTAATATAAGATAGAATTTTAGCCTAATTTAGGATAATGAGACCTAAAGTTTGGTTATAATTTCGGTTAAAAAAGGATTTAATAATGGCAACTGTACTATTACCATTGGCAAAAGGTTTTGAAGAGGTTGAGGCTGTATCTTTAATTGATGTAATGCGTAGAGGTGGTATAGAGGTAACTTTAGCCTATCTTGATGATGAATTTGATACGGATTTGGTATTAGGTGCAAATGGAATAACTATTAAGGCTGATGTTTCTATAAATACTGTAATAGCAGATGATTTTGATATGATAGTTCTTCCTGGAGGTTGGGATGGGACTTATGCCTTAGCTGATAATAAAAAAGTTCAATCTCTACTTAAAGAGTTTAAAGAGAGAGAGAAATTAGTTGGAGCTATATGTGCAGCCCCTTATGCTCTAAGTAGAGCTGGTGTTTTAGGAAAAGATTACACATGTTATCCTAGTGTGGAGAATGAGATAAAACAAGATGGATATAGAGCAGATAAAATGGTAGTAGTTGATGGAAATATTATAACTTCAAGAGGGCCAGGTACTGCTCTATGTTTTGGATTAGAGATAGTAAGAACACTTGTAGGTAAAGATAGTTATATAGCCATTAAAGAGGGAATGCTTTTGGACTTTTGTAACTAACCATTTTCTTTAGAAACTTTTGGTCAAGATGATATTTTTTCTAAGTGAGTTAATCCACTTAAAAAATAATAAAAAACATCTTGACTTATATTGTTTATTGTGAGATATTTGCAATCAAAAATTATTAATATTATATATTAGTAATTTTTTTAATTTTTTATTCACAATCCTCATATATAGGGCTGTTAGCATTACCACCAGCAAAATAGTTTCCATCAAAACTAACTAACGAGTACTCTCTATCATTACCTAATGATGCTTTTAGACCCTCTACTGATAGAAAGCCTAAAGACTTTGCATCCATATTTTTTGCAATCTCTTTAGGAGTTTGTTTCGTAGATATAAGCTCATCTTTTGTAGGGGTATCAATTCCATATCTACAAGGATATTTAATCTCAGGAGAGGCTATACGCATATGTACCTCTGTAGCACCTGCATCTTTTAACATTTTGACAATCTGTTTAGATGTCGTTCCTCTAACTAAAGAATCATCAACAATAGCAACTCGTTTACCTGCTATTAACTCTTTGATAGGAGATAGTTTGAGTTTAACTTTTAACTCTCGTATCTCTTGGGTTGGCTCTATAAATGTTCGTCCTACATAGTGATTTCTAACTATTCCCATCTCAAAAGGGACTCCGAGTTCTTCTGCAAATCCTCTAGCAGCTGCTACCCCAGAGTCAGGAACAGGTAAGACTAGGTCAACATTAGCAGGTGTCTCTTTTGCTAACTGTTTCCCCATTTTTAGACGCATATTATATATATTTTTGCCATCTATAATGGAGTCAGGTCGTGCAAAATATATATATTCAAATGCACATGGATGATAATCAGGCTCAAATATCTGTTCAGATTTTGGCTCTTTGTCTTTAGTAAAAGTTAACATTTCACCTGGGCGAACATCTCTAATAAATTTAGCCCCTACTAAATCCAAAGCACAAGTCTCACTAGCAACTATCCAAGCACCACTTTTAAGTCGTCCTAAACTAAGTGGTCTAATTCCAAAACGGTCACGAATAACAAACATTTTGCCTCTACTTTGGATAGCTAAACAGTATGCACCCTCAATCTTATTGAGCATATCTTTAATTCTATTTTTAAGTTTATTTTCTTGACTTTTGGCTATTAGATGTACTATATTTTCTGTATCCATTCCTGTTTGGAAGATAGCACCTCTATTTATAAGTCTATTTCTAACCTCATATTTGTTAACTAGATTTCCATTATGAGCTACAGAGATTTCTCCAAGTTTATATTTGGCAAATACAGGTTGAGCATCCAATATAGAGTCTTCACCTGCTGTAGAGTAACGGTTATGACCAATTGCACAGAAACCATTAAGCATATTTAATGTATCTTCATCAAATACATCTGTAACTAATCCCCTTTTTTTAACTAAACGAATTTTTTTTCCATCTGCTGATGATATTCCTGTAGATTCTTGACCTCGATGTTGCATTGAAAAAAGTGCATAATATGCAATCTTTGTCGCCTCTTCATCACCATATACTCCTACAATTGCACACATATTATAGTCCTAAAGCATCATTAATTGTATAGAAGCCACTCTCTTGATTTACTATCCATTTAGAGGCTCTAATAGCCCCTTTAGAGAATGTTTCTCTACTTGTAGCTGTATGATTTAGTTCCAAAAACTCTCCATCATTATAAAATCCTACAGTATGTCTGCCTACTATATCTCCACCTCTAAGTGCCATTACTGCTATTTCATCCTTGGTTCTAGCACCAATTTGTCCATCTCTACCTGAAATTCTTACTTTATCCAAATCCAAACCTCTACCTTTAGCAGCAAATTCACCCAAAGTTAGAGCTGTTCCACTTGGTGCATCAACTTTATATCTATGATGCTGTTCTACTATCTCTATATCAAAATCTTTGAGAGTAGCAGATACTTGTTCTACCAACTGTTTAAGTATAGCAATCCCTGCTGACATATTAGATGAGTATAAAATTGGCATATCTTTAGAGGTTTCTACTAATAAATTTTGTTGATGTGGTGTAAATCCTGTAGTAGCAATTACTAAAGGTGTAGGATTTTTAAGGGCATTTTCACATAAATCTTGAGTTGCAGCTGGTGCAGAGAAATCTATAACTACGGCTACATTTTCCAATAAAACTTTCATACTATTTGTAATCAAAACAGTATCTGGTACAACTGTTTTTAATTCATCAAACACATGTACTGCACTCAATTCTAATGCTTCATCTTGTAGTACATTATTTATGAGATGCTCTCCCATTCTACCTGTACTACCTACAATTCCAACTTTTATCATTTTAAAATCCTATTTTTTTAGTGAATTATACAAAATTTTGTATAATTTACTCTTTATGCTTGTTCTTGAAGATATGAAATAACTTGTAGAGCAGCTACTGCTCCATCACCTGCAGCAGATACAACCTGTTTTGGTGCTTCTATACGCATATCACCTGCTACAAATAAGCCTTTAATAGAAGTTCTCATACTTAAATCTACAACTATTTGACCTTGACTATTCACTTCACATATAAATGAACCATTTTCATCTTTTAAAACACTATTATTAACATCATGTCCTACAAATATAAAAATACCAAGTACTTCGAGTTCTGAACTTTTATTTGTTTTTACATTTTTAAGCTTAACTCCTGTTACACCCATTGTATCACCTAATATCTCTTCTACAACCGTATCAGTGATAATATTTATATTTGGTATCTTTTTAATTCTCTCAATGGTTGAGGGAGATGCCCTAAATGTATCTCTTCTATGTATTAGATTTACTTCTGAGCATATATTTGATAGATAGTGAGCCTCTTCTAGTGCTGTATCCCCTCCACCGAGTACGGCTATTGGTCTATTTTTATAGAAAAACCCATCACAAGTAGCACAAGTACTAACTCCTTTACCAAATAGCTTATCCTCACCTTTGAGTCCTGCTCTCCTTGGAGTACTACCTGTACATACTATTGCTGTTTTGGCTTCTACTTTATCTCCACCCTCCAAGGTAATAACAAAATGGTTATCTATTTGAGATACTCTATCAACTTTTTTCATCTCATGTTTTAAACCAAAATGAAAACATTGCTTTTGCCAACTATCCATAAAGTCCATACCTGTTTTGCCATGTTCAAAAAATCCTGGATAATTTTCAATCTCACTACTACCTGTAATTTGTCCACCTGGCATTCCCATCTCAAACATAGTGACATTCTTAAGTCCTCCACGAGTTGCATATAAACCTGCTGTTAGTCCAGCAGGACCTCCACCAATAATTGCACAATCTAACATTTATAATTTCCTTATGAATAAATTTTTATTAAAATAGTAATAGAGTTACTTTTTTAATAATGATTTTGTAGTGTGGGCAAAAACCCACAAAAAATTGAGAAGTTTGATTTAATTATGCTAATTGAGCATTAATTTTATCTGCAAATGCATCTTTTGATGCAGCCCCAACCATTTGGTCAACTATTTCACCATCTTTGAAGAAAAGAATAGCAGGAATTGAACGGATACCATATTTAACAGCGAGTTCTTGTTGCTCATCTGTATTTACTTTTGCAATTGTTGCTTTTCCATCAAAATCATTTGCTAACTCTTCTATTACTGGAGCAATCATTCTACAAGGTCCACACCAAGGAGCCCAAAAATCTACCATTGTTACACCCTCTGCAACTGTAGCGTTAAAATTCTCTGTTGTTAATTCAATATAGTTTGCCATATTGTTTATCCTTTAATCTGTAATTTATTCGATGTAATTATACATCAGTTTAGTTAAACTAACTGAATTTATAACTGAACTTTCCTTTATTGTCAAGACCTATCAAGATAAATTTCAGGATACTTTATTGACCTAGTACCTTCTAAAGCTTTGGTAGAAGCACCTTTAACAGTATATACAAAAGATATTTTGGGCTTATCAGTCATATTTGCATTGGCACGATGAAGCAACATAGAGTGAAAAAAGAGAATATCACCCCTTTGAAGTGTAGTTGAGACTTTTGTTTCTATAAGTGACATATTTTTTTTATAATCTTCTCTGAAATACTCTTTTTCATCAAATTGTTGGGGGGTAAAATCCATTTTATGACTAGCAGGGATAAACTCCAATACCCCATTATCACTATACTCTTCATCTAAAGCCAACCAAACACTTAGTAGATTATTATCGCTAAAGTGCCAATATCGTCTATCTTGATGCCATCTAGTTTCTGTGCTACTGTATGGCATTTTAGTCATAATAGAGTTGTGATGGGCTGTAGTAATTACCACTTGGTCATTTAGAAGTTGTTCTAAAGCTGGACGAATTTTTTTGTTTTTCATCCAATTTTTAAAGACTATATCTCTATTATATACCTGTCGTAGTCTCCTAACTGTCGTCTTTTGGGTAGTACTATTATAGTCTGCTATATTGCTACGATACTCTTTAGATTTATAATGATACCCTATCTCAGTTTCTATTGGTTCTATTCTGTATTTTAGATGTATTTTCGCAATGTCTAAAATAGCTTGACACTCTATAAGATTAGCAAAACCTCTTATAATGAGAAAACCATTAGTATTAAACGACTCTATTTGCTCTTGGGTTAATTGCATAAGGTTACCTTTTGTTTAAAATATATTTTAATTATATCTTTAATAGATTAAAAAACTTGATATAATTATAAAAAGGAAAAAAATGAATATACTATTTGTAGCAAGTGAAGTAGCAGGATATGCAAAAAGTGGTGGTTTAGCAGATGTAGCATCAGCCTTGCCAAAGGCTCTAAAAAAATTGGGTCATAATATCAAAGTAGTAATGCCAAGATATTATAGTATAGATAAAAGTAAATTAACCTCTTTAGGTCTAATAAGCGTACCTATGGGAAGTTTTGGCATATTTGAATGTGAAGTTTTTAGTAGCAAAATGAAGAGTGTAGAGATATATTTTATAGATTATGAGTACTATTTTGGTAGAGCCAATTTATATAGTGATGAGAATGGATTTGCTTATAGTGATAATGATGAACGGTTTATTTTTTTGAGTAAAGCATCATTTGAACTAGCTATAAAATTAGATTATAAAGTAGATATTTTGCATGTTAATGATTGGCATACAGCAATTATGCCGACACTATTAAAATCAAAATATCAATATACAAAACCCTTTGCCAAAACAGCTACAGTTTTGACTATACATAATATGCAACACCAAGGAAAATTTGATAAGAAGATTATAGATATAGCAGAGGTTGGATGGGAAAGTTTTACTCATGATAATCTTGAAGAGTTTGGTGGTATAAATTTACTCAAATCAGGTATAACACAGAGTGATGTGATTAATACAGTCAGTCCTACTTATGCCAAAGAGATTACAACTCCTGAATTTGGATGGGGATTAGAGAGTTATCTAAAAAATAGAGAACTTCTTTTTGGGATTTTAAACGGAGTTGATTATAATGAGTGGAGTCCACAAAAAGATAGTTATATAATCAAACACTATAGTATCAAATCACTAAAAAATAAAAAATTATGTAAAAAAGATTTACAAACAATTTTTAATCTACCACTAGAAGAGAATACGCCTCTCATTGGATTTGTCGGTAGGTTTGCCACTCAAAAGGGTATAGAACTTATCTCTCAAGCTATTTGGGAACTACTTCATATGGATATACAGATTGTGATATTAGGGAGTGGTGAAAAGTGGGCAGAGGGTTTTTTTGGTGATATTGCTAAACGATACCCTGATAAGTTTGCAACCTATATAGGATATAGTGATGAGTTGGCTCATAAAATAGAAGCAGGTAGCGATATGTTTTTAATGCCAAGTCTATTTGAACCATGTGGACTCAATCAGATATACTCTCTAGCTTACGGCACGATACCTATTGTTCGAGCTGTTGGTGGATTAGATGATACAATTAGAAATCTTGATAACTCAATAGATAAACCAAATGGATTTAAGTTTTATCAAGCTACTAAAGAGGCATTGATAGGAACTATAAGCTGGGCAGTTGATACTTATTATAATGACAAAGATAACTTCAAGCTATTAATAAAAAATGCAATGAAAGAGAGATTTAATTGGGAAATATCAGCTAAAAAATATGAAAAACTTTATCACTTAGCAATATATAAAAAGGATTTACAATGATTAATTATAAACTATATAATAAACTAGGTAGTTTTGTCAAAGAGGATGGTGTGAGATTTAAGGTCTATGCTCCTAATGCAAAGTTTGTTTCTGTTATTGGTGATTTTAATAGTTATGATAATAGTAAAAATATATTAAAAAAAAATAAAAATGGTATATGGAGTGGAAAAGTAAGTAATGCAAAAATGGGTCAATCTTATAAGTATTTTATACAAGCCCAAGATGGTAGAGAGTTTCTCAAAGCCGACCCATTTGCAAAATATGCAGAAGTAAAACCAAATTCTGCTTCAGTAATTTTTGATAGTAGTTATGAGTTCAAACATGAAAATCCAATAAAACAAGAAAATATCTCTATATATGAGGTTCATTTAGGTTCATGGAAACGCAATAATGGTAAGTATATGAGTTATAAGGATTTAAGTAGAAATTTAGTCAAATATGTCAAAAGAATGGGATTTACACATATAGAGTTACTTCCTATTATAGAACACCCTTTTGATGGCTCTTGGGGTTATCAAGATACAGGCTATTTTGCTCCAACTTCACGATATGGAACACCAGATGAGTTTAAATATTTTATAGATGTATGTCACAAAAATAATATAGGTGTAATATTAGATTGGGTTCCTTCACACTTTGCAACTGATGGACATGGATTGATAGCTTTTGATGGAGAGGCGATATATGAACATCCTGACCCTCAAAAAGGCTACCATCCACAATGGAAAAGTAATATATTTAATTATGATAGTGATTTCGTTAAATCATTTCTGATTAGTAGTGCATTGTGGTGGGTAGAAGAGTATAAAATAGATGGTATTAGAGTTGATGCAGTAGCTTCTATGTTGTATCTCGATTATGCTAGAGAAGATGATGAATGGAGAGAAAATGAGTATGGTAATAACCTTAACTTAGGAGCTATAGATTTCCTTAAAAAGCTTAATTTTAATGTTCACAAAAAAAATAAAAATGTATTAATGATAGCCGAAGAGTCAACTACATTCTTGGGTGTAACTGATAAGAAAAAGGGGCTTGGATTTGATTATAAATGGAATATGGGGTGGATGAATGATACTATTGATTATTTTAAACTTGACCCTATCAATAGACAAGCACATCAAAATGATTTAAATTTTATGTTCTCTTATGCTTTTGATGAGAATTTTGTATTGCCATTAAGCCATGATGAGGTAGTACATATGAAAGGAAGTATGATAAATAAGATGAGTGGACTTTATGATTGGCAGTTTGCTAATCTACGAAGTTTATATAGTTTTATGTATGCTTTTATAGGTAAAAAACTAATATTCATGGGGAATGAGATAGCACAATTCAATGAGTGGCACTATGAGAGTCAACTTGACTGGGAGGTGCTAGAGTATCCTAAACACCAAGGAATACAAAAGATGATAAAAGAGCTAAATATCCTTTATGCTAAGGAGAAGGCTTTACAATATGATACTCATGATAATTTTGAGTGGTGTAATGCAGATGATGCGAGTAGAAATATTATTGTATTTGAGAGAATTTATAAAGATGAAAGAATAGCTGTTGTGTGTAACTTCTCTGGTGCTTCTTATAAAAACTATTATGCTCCTGTATCTATGATAGGGAAATATAAATTAATTTTCAATTCTGATAGTAGTAAATATGATGGAACTGATACTAGTAGAAAAAGAGTATTTAAATCAACTCCATTTAATATTGGACACAAAGAGCATATGATAGAGATTGATTTGACTCCTTTAAGTGTTAGATTTTTTAAATTTCAATAGAAATTAAGAGTCAAAGAGTAGTAGCCTCATTGTATTTTTATTAATATTTCGCTACTCTTAGCCAAAAAATATGGATATAAAATGCTAATAGATGGACACGGTAGAACCGTAAATTACTTAAGAGTTTCAGTAACGGAGAGATGTAACTTTCGATGTCAATATTGTATGCCTGAGAAACCTTTTTCTTGGGTACCAAGAGAAAATCTTCTCTCATTTGAGGAGCTATTTTTGTTTATCAAAGTAGCAATAGATGAAGGAGTTACTAAAATTCGTATAACAGGTGGAGAACCACTTTTGCGTGAAAATTTAGACTCTTTTGTCAAAATGATACATGATTATAAACCTGATATAGACTTAGCCTTAACCACTAATGGTTACCTATTATCAGAGACAGCTCAAAAGCTCAAAGATGCAGGACTCAAACGGCTTAATATCTCACTAGATAGTCTCAAACCCGAGATTGCTCAAAAAATTGCCCAAAAAGATGTATTAGCAAAAGTACTAAAAGGTATAGATAAAGCCTTAGAAGTTGGATTAGGAGTCAAAATCAATATGGTTCCTCTTAAAGAGATAAATGAGAATGAAATATTGGATGTAATGCAATATTGTCAAGATAGAAATATCAAAATAAGATTTATTGAGTATATGGAAAATCGTCATGCTAATATAGATTTAAGAGGAATGCATGGTAAAGAGATACTAGAAAAGGTAAAAGAGGGGCATACTATCAATGCTCTAGGAAGAGAAGGTGCAAGTCCATCATTTAACTATAAGATAGAGAATGGATATGAGTTTGGATTAATTGACCCACACAAACATGATTTCTGTGAGAATTGTAATCGTATTAGATTGACAGCAGAAGGTAATTTAATCCCATGTTTATATTTTGATGAAGCATTGAGTATAGCCAAGGCTGTAAAAGAGGGTGATATTAATGGGGCTAGTGAGGTTTTGGCTACTGTATTACGAGATAAACCCAAAGAGAATAGATGGAGTCAATTTGACCCTAATGAAGATGCTATATCAGCTCGTGCTTTTTATGAGACTGGGGGTTAATTTAAAAATCTATTCCATAAAAAAGAGAAAAATATAGAGATTTAGAAATTAGGATTATCTATTTAGATAATTTTTTATTAAATATTTCTAAATTAAATCAAAAAAGGTGAAAAAATGTTCTACTTAACCGAACAGTTCTTTTCTATTCAAGGAGAGGGTAAATATGCAGGTGTTCCATCATACTTTTTACGAACAGGAGGGTGTAATCTCACATGTTCTGGATTTGGAGCTAGATATAAAGTTAATAAAACAGAGTGTATGGGGTGTGATACCTATTTTGCAGTAGATTCTCATTTTGTTTCACAGTGGCAAAAAGTAACAGATGCACGAAAATTTATTGATAGATTAAATATTGAATTTAGACGAATAGGGTATCTACCTCATGTAGTAATTACTGGTGGAGAACCTCTTTTGTATCATGCTGACAAGACATTTTATAGTGTTATCAAATGGTTGGTAAAGCGAGGAATTCAGATTACTTTTGAGACCAATGGAACTATAGAAATTGATTTCAATAAGTATCGTGCTTATAAACAAACTATATTTGCTTTATCAATTAAACTTAGTAATTCAGGCGAACTATTTGAGAAACGAATAAATTTTAATGCTATTGATGCTATTGTCAAAAATTCAAAAGATAGTTTTTTCAAATTTACTATTACAAAATGGTTGATAGATACAACAGCACTCGAAGAGATAGCTGTCGTAACACAAAATTATAAAAATCCAACTATATATTGTATGCCAGTTGGAGAAAGTAGAGCTACTATTTGGCATAATGATAGGGCTGTTTTTGAATTTTGTATGTTATATGGGTTTTATTATAGTGATAGATTACATATTCGTATTTTTGATATGACACAAGGGGTTTAACTTTTTATGATACAATAGTGTTAAAAAAAAAAGGTAAAATTTATGTTTTTGAAAAAACTACTTTTTAGTTTAGTAATAGGCTTATTTTCTTTGTTATATGCTATGGAAGATTTTAACCATACAAGAGATATAAATAGTTCAGATATATCACAAAAAATTATTTTTTTGTATATAGATAGTGATAGTTGTGAATTTTGTAGGACACTTGATGAGATGTTAAATTTACCAAAACCTGCTGAATTATTGGAAAAATATTTTATAATTAAGCGAGAGTTACTTAATGATGATTTAGAGTTACCTAAGGGATTACCTCTACCATACGGAACACCTACAGTTTATTTTTTAAATAATAAAGAAGAAGCTATTATAGAACCAATGCGTGGAGAGAAAACAGAAGAAGAGTTATTATATTTTCTCAATGAAGCTATTAGGGAAAATCAAAAAACTATTATTAAAAAAGAAAAAAAGCCCAAAAATATATGGCAAAAACTCTTTGATAAGTAATTTTAATTTAAGTTTGCACATATATAATCCATAAAAAAAGGTATATATAATGGACAAAGAGGCATTAAAAGCCCAAGTACTTGAACTATTAAATAATAAATATTATGAAAAAAAGCTAAAGAGATTATCTATAGGATACAACAAGATGGACAGATGCTCTTTTAGGATTTTAAGATGATAATTAGAAAACTATTTAAATTTGAAAATGCCCATATAGTACGAGATTGTAGTACTATAAGATGTAGTGAAAATATTCATGGACACTCATATCAAGTAGAGGTTCTATTAGAGTCAAACTATCTTGATAATGGTCAAATGGTATATGATTTTGGATTAACCAAATTATATATTAAAGAGCTAATAGATAGTTTCGACCACTCTATTACACTATGGAGTAATGATAATCAAGAGTATTTAAATGATATGAAGAAACACTCATCAAGATGGATAGAACTACCAGTTAGTCCCTCTGCTGAACAGTTTAGTAGAGTTATATTTTTACTAGTTGAGAGAGTTTTAAACTGCACAGGTATGGTTAATGGAGAAAGAGAAGTCAATTTACATAGCATTATAGTTCATGAGACCAAGACAGGATATGCACAAGGATTTAGAGATGATGCATATAGCTCACTTATGGGAAAAATAGATTTACAAGATATTATTTTCTCCAAACAAATTCAAAATGAGTGGAGTGATAATAAACTATGGGGTAAATTATTAACAAAAACAGAAATAATTAATCCCAAAAGGGTATAAAAAATGATTGTAATCAATCTTTATGCTAATTATTGTATAATCACAAATAAATTTATTAAAGGAAAAATATGAGAAAATTAACAGTATTATCTGTTATAGTAGCATCGTTACTATTAATTGGTTGTGGTCAAGAGAAATCAGCAGAAACAAAAGCAGAAGTAGCAACTCCTGCAAAAACTGAGACTCTAGCTCAAAAAGCAACTAAAGCTGTAGAGGCAACTAAAGAGGTAGCAAATTCAGCAGTAGCAAAAGCAAAAGAGGTTGTAAATGATACAGCAACCAAAGCAGTAGAAACAACAAAAAAGGTAGCAACAGCTGCTGCCGAAAAAACAGCTGAAGTAGCCAAAGATGCAAAAAAAGCAGTAGCTAAAGTAGTTGCTCCAGCTTCAACAGCTCCAACAGCATATTCTAAATGTGCAGGGTGTCATGGTAAAGATGGTAAAATGAAAGCTCTTGGTAAATCAGAAATTATTGCTGGTCAAGCCAAAGCAGATTTAGTTAAAAAAATTGGTGAATACAAAGCAGGGACAAGAAATGTTGCTGGTATGGGTGCATTAATGAAAGGTCAAGTAGCAGGACTTAGTGATGCAGATATTGATGCAATTGCTACTTATGTATCAGGGATTAAATAATTTAATATTTATAAAAAACTTCTTTTTTAGCATTAGATATTATCTAGGCTAAAGAGGAAGATAAAAATATTACTCACAAAATAGAAATATCATTACCTCTAATCAAAGCCACTATATTCTCACCTACTTTTAAATTCATCTTTAAAGAAGAGTTCAACATAATTATACTTTCTAATCTAAACCCCTCAATATCAATCCCGATACTACTTAATAGTTTACCATTATTAAGTTGTACTATTTTAGCTTTTAATTGATTAGTATAGCTTAACATTCCTCCATAGTTTTTGGCTATTGCAATATCGGTTGATTTGACACTTAGTTTTACACTACTGCCTACTCTTAGATTTGGATTTAACTCTAAAGTCAATATCTCAATAGTTTGTTCTCCACAAGAGAGAGTAAGTAAATTTAAACTCTCTATAGTCTCTATTTTAATAATGGTAGCTTTTAATTGGTTCATGGAATGATATATCCAAATTTTTTAAATATTTTTGAAGCTTTTTTACTAAAAATAAAACTATAAAATGCTGATACTGCCATACTTTTTTCTCCAGATTTAAGTATAACTATACCTTGGTCAATAGGTGTATAGAGTTTATGGTCAACTTCGCTCCAATTTTCACCTTTTTTAAAATGTGACATATATGGGCTATAGAGTGAAGATTTGGCTATAAATCCTATATCAGTAGCTTTCATAGTATAAGTAACTGTTTGAGAAATAGATTCTGCATATATAAATTTACTTTTTATATCATTATATATTTTTGCATTTTTTAGAGCCTCTGCTGTAGCTATACCATATGGGGCTGTCTTGGGATTGGCAACAGCTATTTTTTTAATATCCTTGCTTCTGATTAGCTTAATACCTTTTGAAAAATCTCTCTTTTCTCTACTTAGATATGCTAATAAACCTTGTGCATAAACTAAAGGTCTAGTTACTGCAAATCCCTCTTTATAGAGTGTTTGTGGGTAGAACATATTTGCACCCATAAATATTTGATATGGAGCTTTGTTTTTAATTTGTGCTGTTAGTTTTCCTGTACTTCCTAGGGTTACTTGTACTTTAATATTTGGATAGATTTTGTTAAACTCTTTTTTTAAATCATTAATAGCATAACTTACATTAGCCGCAACAGCTATTTTTATGGTCTCTGCTATAGTAAAACTACTTAATAATATTATAAGTAAGATTTTTAATCTCATTTTTTTCCTTTGGATAGATAATTTAGTTCAAATCATA
>Ga0256913_10000735_pt1 | contig 16957 bp, 16 predicted proteins | sample Axial_MatmetaG_FD_185970 | JGI IMG/M metagenome (GOLD analysis project Ga0256913, IMG submission 185970) | Deep-sea worm associated microbial mat communities from Axial Seamount, Juan de Fuca Ridge, Pacific Ocean - Axial_Mat | ecosystem: Environmental > Aquatic > Marine > Oceanic > Microbial... | reverse complement strand
AACAGTGCATAAGCCTAGCACCAACAACTGCACCAATTAGTACATATATAAGAAAATTATCTAAAACTTTTGGGTCTTTGTGTTCTTTGATATAGATTTTTTGTAGTATCCATATACCTATAAAAAACGAACCAACAAAAAGTAGTCCATACCATCTAAGTTGCAATGGACCAATATGTAATAAGATAGGATCTACATCCCAAATAAAATGACTCACTATAACCACCTTGATTAAAATTGGTGGTTATTATACTTTAAAAATATTAATCACTTGTTTTAGCTATTGATCTCTTCTTTGATGATTTTGGCTATTTGAGATATTTGTGAGATTTTTTGGCTACCTGATAAGCTATCATCTAGTAGTACTTTGACAAACTCTGAGCCGACTATGACTCCATCTACTCCTTTGGCTTTGTCTTTGGCTGTTTTGGTATTGACGCCAAAGCCTACATATACTGGAGTGGTTGTGCTATCTTTGATATGAGAGATTACCTCTTGTAAATCTTCGCTTTTACCAGCTCCAGTGATACCAGCGTATGCTACTAGGTATATAAACTTCTTAGCGTCTTTTGTGATGGTTTGGATGCGTTCTTTTGAATCTGTTGGTGCTACAAAGTCGATGAGGTTTAGATTGTTTGAAACAATTTGTGGTTTGTACTCCAAAGCCTCTTCATATGGCAAATCAGGGATGATAAATCCATTGACTTTGCACTCTTTGGCTTGGTTGATAAAAAACTCTATACCTTTGTGATAAAATGGATTGAAATATCCCATCCAAAGTGTATCTATGTGTGGAGCTATCTGTTTGGATGCTTGAAATAGATGCTCTAATCTAAATCCATTTTGCAATGCTTTTAGATTGGCTAACTCGATAGTTGGACCATCAGCAACCGGGTCAGAAAAAGGCATACCAAGCTCTAGTGTATCAACCCCAGCATCTTTAAGTGCCAAAGCAACATCTACTGTAAAATCAAGTGAAGGAAATCCTGTTGTGATATATGCTACTAAATTTTTCATAAATATAGACTCTTTTTATCTGAATTATAATATATTTTCAATATTATATGATAAAATGAGTAATAAGTTATTGATTTGAAGGAATTATATACAAATGAGTATTCAAACACCCAAAATAGAAAAAAAAGTAACAATTTCAAAGATATCAAAAATGAAAGGCAATGAGCCTATAGTGATGGTAACTGCATATGATGCACTTTTTGCCAAGCTTTTTGATGGTGAAGTGGATATGATACTAGTGGGAGATAGTCTCAATATGAGTTTCTTTGGCAAAGAAGATACTCTAAGTACTACAATGGATCAGATGATTTATCATACAAAGGCAGTATGTAATGGTGCCTCATTGCCTTTGGTGGTATTTGATATGCCTTTTGGCTCATACACTACAGTCCAAGATGCACTCAAAAATGCAACAAGAGTATATCAAGAGACCAATGCACAAGCTATCAAGCTTGAAGGTGGTAAAGAGAGAGCTGGTATCATAAAAGAGTTGACAAGAAACTCTATAGCAGTTTTAGGACATATAGGGTTGATGCCACAGTTTGTTAGAAGTGAAGGTGGATATAAAGTAAGAGGTAAAACTCAAGAAGATATACAAGCACTAGTTGAAGATGCCAAAGCATTGGAAGAAGCTGGTGTTTTTGCTATCGTGGTAGAGGGTGTGAAACCTCAAGCTGCCAAAGCTATAACAGAGGCGGTAAGTGTGCCAACTATTGGTATTGGTGCAGGAAGTGATACTGATGGGCAGGTACTTGTGTGGAGTGATATGTTTGGATTTTTTGAAGATTTCAAGCCAAAGTTTGTCAAAGAGTATTTTGATGGTGCAAAAGCTATCAAAGATGGTATCCAAGAGTATAGAGATGATGTCAAAACCAAAAGTTTTCCAGATGAAAATCATAGCTACTAGTAAGGGTGTTTGATGGAGAGAATGGTTGAGATAGAACGCTTTGATGGGGAGAGTAGCTATGAGATATCTCTTCGTCCTAGCCAGTGGGATGAGTATATTGGTCAAGAAAAAATCAAAAAAAATCTCAAAGTCTTTATAGAAGCTAGTAAAAAAAGAGATGAAGCCTTAGACCATATACTATTTTTTGGACCTCCTGGGCTTGGTAAAACTACACTAGCAAATATCATAGCATCACAAATGCAAACCAACATCAAAACAACAGCTGCTCCTATGATAGAAAAAGCAGGAGATTTAGCTGCACTTCTTACAAATATAGAAGAGGGTGATATACTATTTATCGATGAGATACATAGAATGTCCCCAGCTATTGAAGAGATACTCTATCCTGCTATGGAGGATTTTAGACTAGATATCATCATAGGCTCAGGTCCAGCAGCACAAACTGTCAAGATAGATTTGCCTCGCTTTACCCTAATAGGTGCAACGACTAGAGCAGGGATGCTTTCAAATCCTCTTAGAGAGAGATTTGGTATGCATTTTAGGATGCAGTTTTATAGTGCCAAAGAGTTGGCAATGATAATCAAACAAGCCTCTATCAAACTAGAGAAGATTGCAAATGATGATGCGGCATTGGAGATAGCTAGACGCAGTAGAGGTACACCTAGAATCGCTCTTAGACTCTTAAGAAGAGTTAGAGACTTTGCAGAAGTTGCCAACGAAGATGAGATAACACTACAACGAGCCAAATATGCACTAGATGAGCTTGGAGTAAACAATCTTGGCTTTGATGAGCAAGATATAAGATTGCTTGAACTACTAGTGAGTGCCAAAAACAAACCAATGGGACTTAGCACCATAGCCGCAGCACTTAGTGAAGATGAAGGTACTATAGAAGATGTACTAGAGCCATATCTCATAGCCAATGGATATATAGAAAGAACAGCAAGAGGTAGGATTGCCACACCTAAGAGTTATGAACATTTCAAGCTAGGTGGGATAAAGGAAGGATTGTTTGATGAATAAAGCTACATTGATGATTACTGCACTTTTTATGTTGGCACTTTGGGGTGCATATAGTGTCTATAAACCATTTTTATTATCTATGGTAGTAGCAGTACTTTTGTCTATGGCTACATTTAACCTAACTAACAAAATCTTTCTCAAAACCAACTCTGCACAACTCTCTGCATCTTTATCTACACTTATGATGTCGCTTTTGCTATTTGCTCCTATGGTGTATCTAGCTACAATTGGTGCGGGATATATCTCTCAGATAGATATAGCAGGTATCCAACAAACTGTTGCTAGTTTGAAAGAGGTTATCAAAGATATACCAGTTTTGCATGATTTGGCACAAGAGTATCTAAGTGATGAGAAAGTAGTGGAGTATATCAAAGCTTCCACCTCATATATCACTGTAGCTGGTGGTGTTGGGTTTGGATTTATCAAAAATATGATTTTTGTGGTGATTTTTTACTTTTTTATTAACTATTATGGAAATAAATTTTTTGATACCATTCTTGAGTTACTACCAGTAAGTACTGATAAGGGCAGTCATATGATGCAAGATGTGTCAGCTACTATGGAGATAGTTTTTTACTCTATCATTATCACAGCTATCTTTGAAGGGTTTTTATTTGGTATCATTATGAGTTCTTATGGGTTTAATGGACTCTTTTTTGGACTTATATATGGATTTGCTTCACTTATACCAATAGTTGGTGGATTGATTGTGTGGCTTCCTGTATCACTATATGTGTGGACAAAGATAGACTCAACTACAGCTATCACTATAGCACTATATTCCATTATCATTATATCAATCATAGCTGATACATTTATCAAACCGATGATTATCAAAGTCATCAAAGAGGATTTTCTAAAAAGCACTATCAAAATCAACTCTATATTGATATTTTTCTCAATCATTGCAGGTATGAGTACATATGGCTTTTGGGGTATGATATTGGGTCCTGCTATTACAGCATTTTTGATAGCTATTACAAAAGTATATTTGGATTATAGCGAGAAGTGATGAAACCCAAATATGGGTTAAACAAAATATATTATAATTATAAAAACAAAAAAAGGATATATCATCACAAAGATACTACTAATAGAAGATGATTCAGAATTAGCATTGATACTTACAACCTATCTAAACAAGTATGATATGGAGGTCATTGGTGCTGAAGATCCATACATAGGACTCTCTTTGCTCTCTCAACATGAGTTTGATTTGGTGATATTGGATCTCACTCTACCTGGTATGGATGGGCTAGAGGTAGTTGAGAAGATTAGAGAGTTTAGTGATATACCTATAATCATATCTTCAGCTAGAGATGATATCACAGATAAAGTAATAGGGTTAGAAAAGGGTGCAGATGATTATATGCCAAAGCCGTATGACCCCAGAGAATTGGTAACTCGTATCAAAACTATATTGCGTAGAGTCAATAGTAGCACTAAAGATACAAGCAAAAAAGATGATGAGATATTCAAAGTAGATTTAAAAGCACATACTATATATTTCAAAGATCATTTGCTTGAGTTGACAGCAGCTGAATTTGATATACTAGCACTACTGATACAGCATAAAAATGCTTCATTATCTCGTGAACAGTTACTGTATGAGAGTGAGCATATAGATGATGATAGCTCTATTAAAAATATAGATGTGATTATATCTCGTATCAGACAAAAGATAGCCAAATTTGATCCAGATCATGCATATATCAAACCAATAAGAGGTGTTGGGTATCTACTCACAGACAAAGTATGAAACATTTATCAGTAAGAGCATTTATCCATATACTGTTTTTGGTAGCATTTGTATTTTTGGTAGTTATATTTTTGCTACTAAAATCGTGGGATAAAGATAGAGAAAAGATTGATGAGTTTAAAAGATATCAGCTGATATCTATCTCTATGCTCTCCAAACTAGAAACCAATCCCAATAATCAAGAGCTAGAAGATTTGCTTAGTACATTTCATCTTAAGTTGGTAGATGAAAAACTTTTGCCTCAGATTAGAGATGAGATAGCCAAAAGAGGTAAAACTATCTATGATGTAGGAAGTAATATAGGGCAAATGAGGGTTTTTAAGATAGCTAAAGATAAAAAATACATTTATATCCAAAAACCACCTTATGATTTGATGCTTGTGAGTGTTTTGCCACCAAACTACTACAAAGAGATAGCTATTAGTGCTATATCTTTGCTTGTTATACTATTGCTTTTTATATATTGGGCTATCTTAAAAAAACTCAAACCACTAAAGACTTTGCACCAAGAGATAGAAAAATTTGCTAGTGGAGACAGTAATGTTAAAATCACTTACAAATATAATGATGAGATAGGAAAAATCGCTAAAAGCTTTGATGATGCGATAGGGCATATCAATCAGTTAAGTCAATCGAAAAATCTTTTTATGCGTAATATGATGCATGAGTTAAAAACTCCAATTACCAAGGGAAGAATAGCTGTTGAGATGATAGATGATGAGGCGACCAAAGCTATACTTATCCGTGCTTTTGAGAGGATGAATGAGCTTATAAGTGAACTAGCATCACTAGAGAGAGTTACATCAAGGAGTTTTGAGCCTACATTTGAGTATCTGATGTTAGATGAGATAGTAGAGTATGCACAAGAGTTGCTTATGAATACTCAAAATAATCTGGACATAGATATAGAGCCTATGGCACTAACCACCGATAAAAAGCTTCTAGCTTTAGCTATCAAAAATCTAATAGATAATGGCTTTAAATATGGCAAAGAAAACTATGTAAGATTACAAACCAACAATGGCAATATAGAGATACTCTCAAAAGGTGATAGGTTAGAACACGACTTCTCATACTACACTGAGCCATTTTCTCAAGCTGAAAAGCGTAGTGCAGGGTTTGGATTGGGCTTGTATATCGTTAACAACATAATCAAAAAACTAGGATATGAGTTAGGTTATGAGTATAGAGATGGATATAATGTGTTTGTGATTATTACTTCGCCAACGAATAGTCTTAATGTTTGAGAGAGAACAAAGCATCGGCACTACTTTGATAAAAGGCTAATGTTAATTTAGGATAAAAAAATGAAAAACTAAGAGTTTGTTGATTTGTAATAAGATATTTTAATAAAATGTAAATATAGTTTTGTAATGATATGATGTAGTTGGTGACCCCTAGGAGACTCGAACTCCTGTAACCAGGATGAAAACCTGGGATCCTAACCGCTAGACGAAGGGGCCAACAATAAGTAACAAATTAGATGGTGACCCCTAGGAGACTCGAACTCCTGTAACCAGGATGAAAACCTGGGATCCTAACCGCTAGACGAAGGGGCCATCAATAACTTGTGGGCAGAATTATAAACAGATAATGCTTAAATAATACTTAAATATGTTATAATTTTGTTAAAAAAGGTGATTTTATGAAAAAAATTTTTTTAATTCTTATTATCATAGGATTATTTGGATGCAATAAAAGTCCATATCTAGAAGAGAATAGTGCTTATATTGTATTTAAAACACCTACATTTAGATATGCGGATATGGGGTTTATATATAAAAATAAAGATGAAATAAAATTGCAAATATATTCAAATGCTCAAAGTATTATGTCATTGAGAGTTACCAAAGATAGTGTATGTATGAGTGTATTGGAGTGTATGGGTAGTGATAGTTTCAATGCTAAAGTATTAAGTAGATACTATCCTTCAGCGATCTTAGAAAATATACTAAGAGCCAAAGAGATAATGGATGGTAAAAATCTACTTAAAACTAATCAAGGTTTTACTCAGCATATCAAGTCAAAATATTATGATATAGATTATAAAGTAGTAGCGAATAAAGTTTTCTTTAGAGATAAAGTCAATAAAATAAAGATACAAATCATAACACAATAAAAGGTATTGGTAAATTGTATTGTGTATTTTGGTTAATTCAAAATGATAACTAGATAAAATAAATAAAATAGTAAGGAATAGTTATATGAAATATGTAGGAGCTCATGTTAGTGTTAGTGGTGGGGTAGAAAATGCACCTCTTAATGCGATGAAAATCGGAGCAAAAGCGTTTGCTATGTTTACAAAAAATCAAAGGCAATGGGTAGCAAAGCCTTTGAGTCAAAAAAGTATTGATGCATTCAAAAGTAATCTAGAAAAATCACAAATCTTGCCAAAGCATATATTGCCACATGACTCATACCTCATAAATCTTGGTAGTCCTGATGAAGAGAAGTTGGTTAAATCAAGAGAAGCGTTTGTAGATGAGCTAAGAAGATGCCATCAGTTAGGGCTTGATAAACTCAACTTTCACCCTGGCTCACACCTACAAAAGATAGCAAAAAGAGACCCTCAGTATGATGAGAAACTCTTAAATGCTGAGCTTGAGTGTTTGGATTTGATAGCTGAGTCTATGAATTGGGCGATTGAGCAAACTAGCGATATAGATGTCAAGCTTGTTATCGAGAATACAGCAGGACAAGGAAGTAACCTAGGATATAAGTTTGAGCATCTTGCACATCTTATAGATAAAACAAAAGACAAAAGTCGTGTAGGTGTGTGTTTGGATACTTGCCATACCTTTACATCAGGGTATGATTTAAGAAGTAAAGAGGCTTATGAAGAGACTATGAGTGAGTTTGATAGAGTTGTGGGCTTTGAGTATCTAGCAGGTATGCATATAAATGATTCTAAACCAAAGCTTGGTTCAAGAGTAGATAGACACCACTCTCTAGGTATGGGTGAATTGGGTTGGGATGCATTTAGGTGGATTATGAATGACAAGAGGTTAGATGATATCCCACTGATACTTGAGACTATTGATGAATCTATTTGGGATAAAGAGATTGAAGCTCTCTATAATTTAATCACTCTTAGCAGAAATCCCAATGGTCTTTAGCCGTTGGGATGAATGCCTTGACTTTGTATCTATTGTTTGCTACAATACTCTTATCTACGGCAGGAACTGTCGAAAGTAACGCCTTTGGATATATGAGTATGTGAGACCTATAAGGAACGATTTCTCTATAGGCAGACTCAGCCGAGGAAGCCCAATCTTCTTTAGAGATTGGGTAGTTCACTAGAAAAGTAAGATTTAATTAAGATTTTAACTATATACTAATGTCATGATGAAAATATTACTATTAGAAGACGATAAAATTTTATGTGATTCTCTTCAGGAGTATTTGGAGAGTGAAGGGTATAGTGTAGATGTGGCATATAGAGGTAGTGATGTTTTTGATTTGACATTTGATAATAAGTATGATTTGTATATACTTGATGTAAATGTCCCAGATATCAATGGCTTTGAAGTGTTAAAAGAGTTGAGAGATGCAGATGATGAAACACCTGCTATCTATATAACTGCGTTAACTGATATCAATTCTATATCAAAGGGATTTAGTGTAGGAGCTGATGATTATGTTAAAAAGCCTTTTGATCCAGAAGAGTTAATTATCCGTATTAAAAGTAAATTTGATAAAAAAGATGAACGCATTAAGTATGGGGATATCGTTTATGATGTTTCTCAACAATTAGTTTTAAAGGATAACTCTATCATATCATTGGGAGAGGTTCAGCTAAAGCTATTTCATGAATTGATTACTAATCAAAGCAGAATTGTGGATGCTTATACTTTAATGGATATGTTAGAACAACCAAATATGAATGCACTAAGAGTAAATATTGCGAAATTGAAATCAAAATTAGGTATTGATATTATCAATATTCGTTCTCAAGGTTATATGATTGAAAAGATATGAAGTAGAATCTCTCTTAAAGACCTTTTTACTCTTTTTTGTAATGTTAGAGATACTTTTATCTATAAATTTTTTACAAGAGTATAAAGCACGACTTTATCAGTTAGATGAAAAGATATCATTAGATATGAAGTTGTGTGCATATACTATGCAGTGTAATGGTTTATATACAGATTTTATAGAAAGAGATAATGATTTAGAAGAGAATACTTTATATAAAGAAGAGAATTTTTATAGTTTTTACAAGATACCAAATATCTCAAAATTTTTGATTAAAGTTATCTATCCTAGAAAAAAATATAATCTATTGGTAAAAGAGATTAGGTTGGAGGTTGTTAAAAAGTTTTTGATTTATACAATTTTTGCTTTTATTGTTACATTGATGTTTGCTTTTTATGCTCTAAAACCTCTTAGAGAAGCTATTGTTTTGAATGAAGAATTTGTCAAAGATATTTTACATGATTTCAATACACCTATTAGTTCGATGAAGATAAATTTTAAAATGTTACAAAAAGAGATAGGTCCTAACCCCAAAATTGATAGAATAGAAAATAATATAGAGACTATTTTAACACTACAAAATAATTTGCAAATCTTTTTGAAAGGATTACATAATCAAGCAGATAGATTTGATTTACAAACAGTTATTGATAATAGGATATCATATTTTCAAACTTTATATAGGGATATTGATTATACTTCACATATTGACAATACATTTGTGATTACCAATAAAGATGCTTTTATCCGTATAATAGATAACCTTTTAAGTAATGCGGGAAAATACAACAAACCGCACGGATATGTAAAGGTATATATTGATCAAGATAGTAAGTTGATTATAGAAGATAGTGGGGTTGGGATTAAAAATCCATCAAAAATCTTCACTAGATACTATAAAGAGCAAGATAGAGGAATAGGTATAGGGTTACATATTGTCAAAAAGCTATGTGATGAGTTGAGGTTGTCTATCAAAGTCAATAGTAAAGAACCTGAAGGAACAAAGATTATATTAGATATATCATCTATTTTATGATTGCTATATAAGTAATTCTTTGCTATAATAGAGCAGTTTTAGTGGGAAAAATATTGACTTTGGGTTAAATATATAAAGTTGATTAAAACATATGATAGGGGATTTTTATGGACTTGAAAAGTATTGGAAAGATTAATGTATTGATTGTTGATGATGATAAATTTAACATACAGCTTCTAAGTGCTTTATTAGGAAAAATAGCAGATGTAGATATCGTTTCAACTGATGATGGTAAAGAAGCGTTAGAGATTTTGGATTCAGGTGATAAGCCTATTGATATCGTTTTGTTGGATTTGCATATGCCAAAGATGGAAGGGAAAGATATCCTAAAGACTATCCGACAGCAAAGTAAATATAACCATATTCCAGTGATTATTATCTCTGTAGATGGATTAGATGAAGATGAATTGTTGCGTATGGGTGCTGATGATTTTGTACTCAAACCATTTGATATAGACAAATTTGCAGCAGTCCTTGCAAAACAACTTAGCTAACTTAAATATAAATAGGTATGCTAAAGCATACCTAGACTTTTAACTCTTTTTGATATACTCCAATTTTTACTTTTAATATTTAGGATTTTATTATTATGAAATATCTCATTGAGTTTATAGAAGCTAAAGATATCACCAAAACCACTATCTATCCACACCTCAAATGTAGCAAAAAAGAGGCGATGCTACTACAATATATATGCCAAAAATATGTCAAAGGGGTAGAAGAGGTACCAGTGATTGATATACTCCAAGATAAGTTTGAGAGCAAAGATTATGAATACCTCAAAGAGTTAAATTTAGTAAAAAATTTACTAGATTTGGGTTGGATTATCCAGATGAGTTTTGGACAGATCAAAACTCACGAGACAATCACGCTAGAGTTACTCAATGCTTCTGTTACTCCCACTATTGCACTACTTAGGTTACTTCAAGAAGGCTCTTTAGAGATATTTTTACCTGAGATCAAACCATATACTGACCATCTTGAATATTTGCAAGATCAGTTTGATATGGTAGAGTTATTGCATAAAATATCTACATACAAACACTCAATCAATGATACATCACTAAGTATTGGCAGACTCAAAAACAAACTCACACTTCTAACCAAAAGGATAGAAGAGAGATTAGCCATAACAACTACACCTATAGTAGTAGAAGAGTTTTTCAAAGAAAAAGAGTTAGATGAGAAAGAACGCCGTATATTTTTAGCTCTACTCAAAGAAGAGTACAGTGGTGGTGAGGGGCAATTTCGCGAGATGAATACACTCATAGAGCTAATCAGTTTTGATGAGTATGAAAAGATTAAAAACAGAGCCTTGCTAGAAGAGGGTGCCAAGCTGATTACTGAGGGTATTATTGACTATGAAGAGATACTCAATATGTTTGGAGGGGTAAGTAGGTCATTTTATCTCAAAGAAGATATTATGCAACTCATCATTCACCCAACCAAAAAGAAAAAAGTAACCAAACTAAAACTAGATAAGCTAGTGCAAGAACAAGATATATTTGAGTATCTAAATCCTACTACTACGCTAGATGATGTGGTGCTTCATCCCAAAACCAAAGAGGTGTTAGATACTATCATCAAACAGCTTGATAAAGATGTGATCAAAAAACTCAAAGAGTGGGGTATCAAAGACAAGAAAAAGACTATAGATGCCAAAATCATCTTCTATGGACCTGCTGGAACAGGTAAGACTATGACAGCTATGAGTTTGGCAAAAACACTCAAAAAGCCGATACTCTCTTTTGATTGCTCCAAGATACTCTCTATGTATGTAGGTGAGAGTGAAAAAAATGTCAGACGGATTTTTGATGAGTTCAAAGAGCTTAGCAAACAAGCCAAAGTAGAACCGATATTGTTACTAAACGAAGCTGACCAATTCTTAAGTGCTAGGATAGAGGGCAATGGTAGTAGTGCAGACAAGATGCACAATCAGATGCAAAATATATTTTTAGAACAGATAGAGAGATTTGAAGGCATACTCATAGCTACTACCAACTTACTAGAAAACATAGATAAAGCATTCTCAAGAAGATTTAACCACAAGCTAGAGTTCAAACTACCAAACAAAACTCAAAGAGTAAGATTGTGGCAAATGATGCTACCTGAAAATGCAGACTATAGTGAAGATTTCGATATAGACAAACTAGCTTCTTTTGATTTAAGCGGTGGACAGATAAATCTCATCATCAAAAACACAGCTTACAAAGTAGCTATGCAAGATGAGAGTGTATTTAGCACCCAAGATTTTTTAGATGAGATAGAAAAAGAACTAGGAAGCAGTTTCGATACTCAAAAAAGTATGGGGTTTAGGGTATAGGATACTTATTACTCCCCCAATGAATAGTCTTAATTTTTGATGTAGTGATTTTGTTCATAATCAAGGCAGATTTTTGAAGTACTAGCCGTAGCTAATTCGAGAAAAAGTAATAAAAGCTATAAGATTTCATGTAGCTTATTGGCATCACTCATCCATCTGTTTAGCTCTTCCCACTCTTGGTTTTCTACCATTTTACGACACTTTTTGAGTTCTTTTTGAAAAGACTCTATAGCCTCTAATAGGTTTTGTTGATTTTGTCTGAATATATCTTCCCACATATTTGGGCTGGATTTGGCTATACGGCTCATATCTCTAAATCCACCACCAGCTAATGCTATAATACTTTCTTTATTTTCCTGATTCATTACTGCATTGGCTAGTGAGTAGCTAAGGGCATGTGGCATATGAGAGATGTATGCGGCATCTCTATCGTGTTCTTTGGCTCCCATAAAGACTATGTTCATTTTGATAGTTTCAAAGAGTCTTATAGCTACTTCTTTTTGGTGTGAGCCACTTTGTTCGATATCGCATAAGACCACTACTTTATTGGTATATAGGTTGTCTATAGCAGCATTTGGTCCAAACTTCTCTGTACCTGCCATTGGGTGGGCAGCCACGAAGTTGTGTCTGATTTGTGGTGGGATGGATGCACAGATTTTCTCTTTGGTACTTCCAAAATCTATGATAGTGGTATTTTGTGGTATATCTGTAAGCTCTTGAAGGACTTTAATGATACCATCTACAGGTATAGTGAGTATGATGATATCACATTTTTTGATATCATCCAAGTTAGTAGCTATGCTTTGTACTAGATTTAGTTTTAGTGCTTCATCACAGTGATTTTTATTGTGGTCATATCCTATAAAAGTGTAATCATTTGATGATTTTTGTAGTGCTAGAGAGAGTGAACCACCCATCAAGCCTAGTCCGATAATTCCTACTGATATTTTATTCATTACTATATACTTTTTTTACAGAATTATATCATTATTTTATAGACTTCTTAATATAAAAGTAGATAAACTTATACAATTTTATATTATTTTAGGGTAGGTTTATGAAAAAATTAGTGATTTTGTTTCTATTTGTGATAGTCTCAGTGATAAATGCACAAAAGATTACATCTATCAAATATGTTGGCTTAAGTCATCTATCTAAGCAGATGGCGAGTGAAATCTCAGGAGTAAGAGTAGGCGATGATATGGATAGTTCAAAAATAGATGATGCTATTTTGAAGTTATACAATCAAGGCTATTTTGAGGATGTATGGGTTGAGAGAGGCTCTCGTGGACAGATTATCTATCACTTTAAAGAGAAACCAGCAATTGCCAATGTAGAGATCAATGGATTTGGTGATGATGGTATGAAGATACTGGAGGCTTTGGGTATCAAAAAAGGTGCCTTATATGATGCAGATGCTGTTGATGAAGCTAAGAAAAAGCTCAAAGAGGTACTCCAAGCCAAGGGAAATTATGATTCTATTGTAGAGGCAAAAGTCAGTAAACTAAGTGATAATAACCAAGCAGTATCGATTTTGTTTGATGTCAATAAAGGACATAAAATCAAAATCGAAAAGGTTAATTTTATAGGTGCAAAAAAGCTTGATAAGAGTGATATAGAAAAAAATCTAGCTAACAAAGAGAGTGGGCTTTGGGGATGGTTACCTCTTGTAGATGGTGGAGAGGTTAAGGTTGACCAGTTAGAGTATGACAAATACAGAGTCAAAGAAAACTATATGGATAATGGATTTTTGGATGCGAAGGTATCTAAACCACTTATGAAAGTAGATTATAGTAACTATACGGCTGTGATTGATTATAAAGTAGATGAGGGAGTACAGTATAAAGTAGGCTCAATCTCTATATCATCTCTTAAAGGGTTAAATACCAAAGAGCTTTTGGATAACCTAAAACTCAAGCAGGGTAAGATATTTAATATCAAAAAAATGAGAAACGATATCAAAATGATAGAGAAAGCTGTAGGGGATTTAGGTTATGCTTTTGTTAAAGTAGATCCAAAACTAAACCGTATGCCAGATAGTGGTATAGTAAATATCCAATATGATATCAAGCCTGGAGAAAAAGTTACTATCAATGATGTATTTATATCAGGAAATAGTACGACTAAAGATAGAGTTATCAGAAGATATATATATTTAGCACCCGGAGATATATTTAATGCTACTGATTTACAAGATAGTAAAAGTGCATTGGCTAGAACTGGATATTTTGAAAAAGTTGATATTCAAACACAAAGAGTCGATGATCATAGTATTAATCTCTTAGTTAAAGTAAAAGAGGCTCATACCGGAAATCTTCAATTGGGTGGTGGATATGGTGATTATGAAGGTTTTACTGTAAATGCTTCTATATCTGATAAAAACTTCTTAGGTACAGGTTGGGATACATCCTTTGGTGTTGACTTCTCAAAAATATCAAAGAATTTCAATCTCTCTTTTGTAAATCCTAGAATTTGGGATAGTTTATATAGTTTGGGAGTTAGTCTATATAAAAGAGAATATGAATATACAGACTACACAGAAGATAGTTTGGGTGGTACGATAAATGTTGGTCGTCAGTTTTTTAGACATTTTTATGCTTCTGTTGGTATAGGATATGTTGATAATCAATCAACTTATAATGATGATTATGTAGATCCAATATCTACATTTTATGATGACCAATATACTAAACTATCTGGATTTGTAACCATTAAATGGGATAATACAGATGATTACTATATGCCAAGAAGAGGGTATATAGCCTCTTTATCGACTGAGTATGCTTCAATGGATGGAGATTTAAAACAAGAAAATATAGATAGAGGTTATAGTGACTTTGATAACTTTATCAAACTTAATGCTAAATTTGGTGCATACTATGGGCTAGAAGATGATATAGATTATGATATGATTTTGAGATTTAAGGCTAGATATACAGATATCATAAGCTTGGATGACCAATATATCCCAATCGCTGAGAGGCTTTTTATGGGAGGTATTGGTAGTGTAAGAGGTTATCAATCATATTCACTATCTCCAGAGTTGCCAAATGGAGATCAAATTGGTGGAACAAGAAGACTCTCACTAACTGCTGAGGCTAGTGTACCACTATCTGAAGCTGCTAAGATGAGATTGGCATTTTTCTATGATTATGGGATACTCTCAACTGATCCTGTACCTACGGCAAATAATGGTGATATAGATTTTGATGATATTACTCGTTCTTCAACTGGTGCTATGATTGAGTGGCAATCACCATTTGGTCCTGTTGATTTGATATTTGCTTATCCTCTTGATGATAAACCAGGAGATGATACTTCTGTATTTGAGTTTTCTATGGGGACTAAATTTTGATAAAAGATATCTCTTTAGTTTGGAGTTTTTAGGAAGCCCCGCCACTTATGGCGGTGTAGTTCACATGGAGTATGTGTTTATTCCTCAGCTTGAATCTGTTCATATTTGAATTGAAGCTCTTCAATGTTTTCTATATTGTCAGGATCAGGTATGATGCAATCTACCGGACATACTGCAATACACTGTGGCTCATCAAAATATCCTACGCACTCTGTGCATCTATCTGGGTCTATGATATACACAGGGTCATTCTCCTCAATTGAACCGTTTGGACATTCTTCTCTACATGCATCACAAGCAATACATTCATCTGTTATTAAAAGTGCCATTATTTCCCCTAATTAAAAATTTTTTTGATTTATATCTTACCAAAGCTTATGCTTTATTTAAAATATACTATATTGATGATGAATAGAGATAAATTTGTAGCAGTGTTCCAAGATGTGGCATATTATGCTTTATCTTGGATAGTTGTGATATGAGTTATTCTGAGATACCTTTAGGGAAACAAAATCTATAACCTCTTCTTCTCACAGTTTCAATGGTAGTGATTTGAAGTGGCTTATCCATCTTTTGTCTGATTTGATTTATAGCTACCTCTATGACATTTGGAGTAACAAGCTCAGGCTCTTCCCATATAGCATCAAGAAGCTGTTCTTTAGAGACTATTTGGTCTTTGTGTATAGCTAGGTGTGTTAGTACCTCAAAAGGTTTTCCTTTGAGTTCTATCTCTTCGCCTTGGTAGATGATTTTTTCTTCTTCTGGGTTTATAAGAAGATCATCAATCTCTATGATATTTGATGTACCAAACCTAAGTCTAGCTTCCATTCTAACAAGTAGTATATCATAGTCAAGTGGTTTCTGGATATAATCATCAGCACCTACTTTTAAGGCTTCTATTTCGCTTTTTTTATCTTTTAGGTTAGATATGACAATTACAGAAGTCTTATGAGAGTTGTTTTTAATATCAGCTATGATATCTAATTCATTTGGTTTTTTATTGTCCCATGCTAGAAGTACTAAGTCATAGTTTCTAATATCCAAATAATATTTAGCATCTCCTAAACTAGCAACAACATCTATTTGGTAAGATGCCTTTTCTAATACATCAGCAATTGATTTTGATAACTCAATATCTTCTTCATACAGTAATACTCTCATAGTATAACCTTTATTTTAAGATTAGTTTAATTATAGCATAAAATTAAGCTAAATAAAAGGTCTTGGGTTAAAATTTCCAAAAGTTTGAAACTCCAACACTACAATTGGATAAAATTTGAGGTTTTGTTATTTTTATATCTAAGGATTTGATTTGAGGATATTTAGATACTATGGTATCTTTGAGCCAAAGCAAAGCATCTTCTATGAGTAGAAATTTATGCTCATTCATACTATCTTGTATGAGTTTTGTAATGATACTATAATCTATAAACTCATCATCAAACTCATACTCTATATCGATATCTACGATGACTTTTTGTGGTGTGGTTCGTTCAAAGTCCAAGATACCGATGATGGTATCAAAGGTGAGGTTTTGTATATGTATAGTCACTATACTGTAC
>Ga0256913_10000734_pt1 | contig 16965 bp, 9 predicted proteins | sample Axial_MatmetaG_FD_185970 | JGI IMG/M metagenome (GOLD analysis project Ga0256913, IMG submission 185970) | Deep-sea worm associated microbial mat communities from Axial Seamount, Juan de Fuca Ridge, Pacific Ocean - Axial_Mat | ecosystem: Environmental > Aquatic > Marine > Oceanic > Microbial... | reverse complement strand
AGTAGGTGAAAGATCTGTTGCTATTTCTCCGATGAAAATGAATGTATTCTATACAGGAGTTGATAATCCGGTGGAAGTATCCGCTTCAGGTATTTCAAGTAATGCTATGAAAGTGTCTATGTCAGGTGCAGGAGGAGGAACTATTACAAAAAATGCAGATGGTACTTACAATGTTAGAGTAACCAGACCAACTAAAAAAGGTGAATTTGCTTATGTTAATGTTTCTGCACCAGGTATTGAACCTGCAAAGAAAGAGTTTAGAGTAAAAAGAATTCCTGATCCGGTTGCAAAATTGGGTAGAAAAATGAGTGGTGGTATATCTTCTGGAGAGTTTAAGCTTAATAAAGGAATTATACCTACTTTGGATAACTTTGATTTTGATGCAAGATGTAATATTGTCGGTTATAGACTCGTTAGATCTCCTAGGAGAGATGATCCTAAAGTCGCTGAAAACAGAGGTGGAAGATATGGTACTAAAGCTCAAGCTTTAGTTAATGCAGCTAAACCGGGAGATAGATATTTCTTTGAAAATGTTAAGTGTAAATGCCCTGGAGATAAATATGCTAGGGAAATTAACCCGTTAACATTTATTATAAAATAATTATAATTTTTATATTATGAAAATCGTGTTTAAATTATTATTTTCTTTCATAGTACTATTGTTTGCTTTTAATATGCAAGCTCAGTCAGATGAGGAGATGAAAGAATCAAGTGAACCCATGGAAGGGAAATACCTTGATGATGTTGTGAACAGAACTTTGACATTTGAATCAAAAGTACTTCCGTATGAATCTTTGAGAGAATCTGATGTGCCTTGGTCAAAAAAGATGTGGAGACTGATTGAAACCAGAGAGAAACTAAATATTGCTTTTAGAAACCCAAACAGAGCGTTTTTTACTATTCTAATAGATAAAATCAAAGAAGGTAAAGTAACTGCTTTTGAAGATGAATTTTTTAAAGAGCCTTTGACTAATGAACAAGTTCAAGGAAAAATATTTAGAATTGATTCTGTTCCTTATTATGATCCGGAAACTTATGAAGAAACTATCGAAGTAGTTAAAAGTGAAATTAACCCTGATAATATTAATAGGTACAGAATTAAAGAGGTATGGTACTTTGACAAAGAATCTTCAATGCTTAAAGTTAGAATACTAGGCATTTCTCCTTTGGTTGAAGAAATTGATGAAATTACAGGAGAATTGAAATATGAATTACCACTTTTCTGGGTTTATTATCCTGAATTGAGAGAATATTTGGCGGACGAACCTGTACCAAGTGATTATAATGACATGTTTCCTATGACTTGGTATGATCTATTTGAAAATAGAATGTTTTCAAGTTATATAATTAAAACCAGTAATGTTCTTGATTTGAGATTAAAGGATATATACGCTAAAAGCAATACGGAAGATATGGACATTCTTTTGGAATCGGAAAGATTGAAGGAAGAATTGTTTAACTTCGAGCACGATTTATGGAGTTATTAATAATAATGAAATAATATATTATAAAAGCTGCTTTGTTTTAATAACAGAGCAGCTTTTTAGTTTAAAAAAAGAATTTACTATGCAGGTATTAGTTAAAGAAGCATCATTAAAAAGAAGAATAGCATACCTTAAATCAAAAGGTAATACTATCGGGTTTGTCCCAACAATGGGTGCTTTACATAAAGGACATTTATCATTGATTGAAAAGTCAAAGTCCAAATGCGATATCACAATTTGCAGTATTTTTGTTAATCCGACACAGTTTAATAATAAAGAAGATCTGGTAAAATATCCTCGTACTCTTGAAGAAGACAGGTTAAAACTTAAAAATGCCGGTACAGATATACTATTTGCTCCTACTGAATCTGTTGTTTATCCTGAAAATGTTAATTTAAATGTAGATTTGAATCTGGAAGGGCTTGATAATAAATGGGAAGGCGAATTTAGACCCGGACATTTTAAAGGTGTTGTCCAGGTTGTTAAAAGATTGTTGGATATTGTCCAACCGGATTGTTTATTTATGGGGCAAAAGGATTTTCAGCAATTTACAATTATCCAAATGATGTTGGAAAAATTGCATATTAATACAAAATTGATAGTAGTGCCTATTTATAGAGAAAAAGACGGACTGGCTATGAGTTCTAGAAATGTAAGATTGTCTAAAGATAATAGAAAGAAATCCGCTATATTGTATAAATCGCTTAAATTTGCTAAAGAAAACTTTGGAAAGATACCTGTCAAAGCAATAGAAGCAAAAGCTATTGAAATGATTAAAAATTCCGGGCTCAAACCGGAATATTTTAAACTTGTTGATGCGAAAAAACTAGATCCTGTTGGGAAAAATAAAAAGAATGGAGTAATTGCTATCGTTGCTGCTTGGGCGGGCGATGTAAGACTCATTGATAATATAATAATTGGTGGTTTGTCCGATAATTAATAAACAGGTTTCCTTGATTTTTTATCTTTTTTCAAATATTATGAATATATTTAATATATAATTTGTACTTTTGTACAAAGTATTATATGTGAAGAAATTTGTAAGACCAAGTTTTTATATTTTCATCGTAGGCTTATTTGCCGCCTTGATATTGCAATATGTTAGAGGAACAGATGTATTGTATATCACTGGTGTTGTATCAAAACAATTACCTTTCTCACCTTTGACCATATTAATATTTATTTTTTTTCTGGATTATGTATTATTGAAATTGTTAAGAAATCAAGATGTGAAATTGGATTTACTTGATAAAAATCAGAAAATTGTTGCATTTTTTCTTTATATTATTATTCTATTGGTTGGAATTGGTTTAATCTTTATTATTAGGAGCTTGTATTTTACAAGCAATTTGGATTATAGAGTTCAAGCTTTGTTTGAGATTGGGTATAAAGAAATATTTTGGTTTTTTGTTTTCTTATTTTTATTTATTACTTATTTTTTATTTTCCGTTTTATTGAATAATATAATCGACAGATTATCAATATCATTAAAAATTAAATTGATATTGGTATTTATACCTGTTGTTATTTTGTTTTATATAGCTTCCAATTTTATTCCGGTAACTCAAATTTTACCTGTTGCATTATCATTTATGATATATATATTTGTTCTTGATCTTTATATGGACCAAAAAAAGATTAATTCTACTTGGATTTTTACTTGGATGATTATTATTGCCGGGTTTACTTCATTGGTTGTCTATTCTGCTTATTCTGATTTTTTGCAAAAAAAAGATATTACTTCTATAAAGCAATTGGTTTTTAGCAGAGATATAGATTTGGAAAATCAATTAACTTTATCAGATATTACCGAAAAAAATGAAAATTATATAATTAGAAATAAAATTATAGACTCAACTGAGTTTATCAGTAATTTGAATTTCGGATTTTATTCCTTAGGAAACAACCTGTTTTTTAATCCTGTGATAGGGGATTATATTAGATTGGATTCAATCACCAAAAATAAGGATCGTTTTTATATTAAGTATTTATATAATATAAGCAAAAATAATAATTCTTCAAGGTTAATGGGGAGTCCGGAATACATAGTTGTATATTCAGGAAAAGTGTTATTTAATAATACGGGATTAACCGATATTCCTGTTCCGGAAAGTTTAAAAGATAGTAATGAAATTAATGAATACTTTGTAGGTGGCTATTTATATTTGAAATATAAAAAAGATGCAAATACAACAATAATAAAAATTGAGAAGATTCCCGGTATCTTACGTCCTTTATCATTATTTTCTTTGCTTTTTGTGATGATGGGAATGATATTTTTTATTATTTCGGTATTAAATTCTAAATTCAAATTTCTACCTGAAATTTTAGAATTGAGTTTTAATGGAATAAATACACTTAAAGATAGAATTCAATTTAGTATAATCGGTCTTTTAATTATTTCATTTTTTGTTTTAGGTATAATAACTTTTCATTATTTTTCTAATTTCTATGAAAGCAATCAGAAAGAAAAGGCAAACTTATTTTCGTCAATAATCTTATCTGATTTTAATGCAAAAAATGCTGAAATTGATAGTATTTATATTTTAGATAAACTATTGACTTTTGAAAGAAAAAATGATGTTGGATTTTATTATTATAATAATAGAGGGAAACTAGTGAAGGATAAAAGAAGAATAAATGATGATTTGCATAATGTTCCTTTAAAAATACTGAATTTACAAGGTTATGTTAATAAGGATGGGCAAGGATTTATCAGGAGAAATGATTATTTAATATCGATTGTACCACTTATTATCGGTGATAAGGATAAAGGATATATTGCCGGATATTTTCTTAATAATAATGCTGCGGTTATTGCTGCCTCCGATATACTTTCTAATTTCCTTAATGTTTATGTTTTATTGTTTTTATTATCTGGAGCAATTGCTATTGCTTTGGCAAATTCTATATCTAAACCGATTGAGATATTGGGTGAAAAAATGGAGATTTTATCCCTAAACGAAAATAATGAATTGCTCAAATGGAATAAAAAAGATGAAATTGGTAAGCTGATATCTATATATAATCTAACTGTAAAAAAACTTAAAGAAAGTGCTAAAATAATAACAAAAATAGAAAGGGATTCGGCTTGGCGTGATATGGCAAAACAAGTTGCTCATGAAATTAAAAATCCGCTAACCCCATTGAAATTAAATATACAGTACCTTGAATCTTTTGTTACACGTCAACCTGAGAGGGCTAGTGAGATGATAAAGCAGCTTGCTCCGGGTATGATAGAACAAATCAATAATCTGGATAAAATAGCAACTGAATTTTCTGATTTTGCTAAAATGCCTTCAGCCAGAAATGAAAAAGTCAATCTAAATGAAATTGTTAAAGCTGTACATGATTTTTTTCGCAAAAGAGAAGACTTGGAAATACAGCTCTATGTTCCTATCAATGATTTAATAGTTTTTGCTGATAAGAATCATATCGTTAGTATATTGAATAATATCATTAAAAATGCTATCCAAGCAATCCCTACAGAAAGAAAAGGGAGAATAACTATTGATTTATATAAGGAAAAAGATAATGCTATAATAAAGATTACAGACAATGGAACAGGAATTTCTGATGAAATGAAAAGCAAGGTTTTTTCACCCAATTTCACAACTAAAAGTTCTGGAACTGGTTTGGGTTTGGCTATTTCATCAAATATGATACAGGCATTTAATGGCAAAATCTATTTTGATACGAAAATAAATGAAGGAACATCATTTTTTGTAGAAATTCCTCTTATGCGTATAAAAGAGAATTATAATGGACAAAAGAGGGTGTCTCTTGACGATTGACCCGTTATTTATTTTATTTTCCTTTTCCTTTTACCAGCACTAAAAGAGTATAAAAAAGGATTTTAATATCCAGGCTCAAAGACATGTTTTCAAGATACAAGAGATCAAATTTCATTCGCTGCAACATCTGTTCAACATTTGAGGCATATCCGTATTTTACTTGGCCCCAAGATGTTATTCCCGGTCTGACATTCAACAGCTTTCTATAGTGGGGTGCTTTCACAGCAATTTTATCAATATAGTATTTTCTTTCAGGTCTTGGTCCCACCAGAGACATGTCTCCTTTCAGTACATTCCAAAACTGAGGTAGTTCATCCAATCTGTATTTACGCATTATTGCTCCCCATTTTGTTACTCTGTCATCATTTTCATGAGATAGTTGAGGTTCTCCGTTTTCAGCACCGACTACCATTGATCTGAATTTTATTATATCAAAGGGTTTACCTTTTAGCCCTATTCTTTCCTGTTTGTAAAAAATTGGACCTTTGGAGGATAGCTTTACTCTAATTATTATGTATAAATATAGAGGAGAAAGAATTATGAATGCAAAGATACTTACAATAACATCAATAGCTCTTTTAATCTTTTTTTCCCATTTTGGCATCAATTCCCGGTCGATTTCCAACAAAACCGCGCCGTAAACATGATTCATTTTTACATTACCTAACAAAATATGATACATGTCAGGAATAATCTTTATCAATATTTCGTGCTCAAAATCAAATAAAAAATTAATTATCTTACTTACTTTTGAATGCTCTGATGACTCAACAGCAATTATTACTTCTTCAATCTTTTCTTTTTTTATTATTTCCCCTATATCTTCAGTATTGCCCAGTTTCGGTAGATATTTTTCAAGTTCATTTTTACTGTTTCCGTTGGTATTTACAAATCCTACAAAGTTGTAACCCAATTTATAGGGAATATTGTTCAATTCCTCATAAAGTTTCAAACTGTTATTGTTACCGCCTATCAATAAAGTGTTAAAAGAGACTTTGCCGGATTTGATATTGTTTTTAAACCTTGTAAGTATGGTAATCCTGATAAAAGCGGATATAATGAAATGAAGGGAGAACAATACGGAAAATGAATGAAATGTACTTATGTACCTTAATACAAAATCGTTTTGCAATAAAGTCAGCAATATAATTGTCGTACCCAATAAGCTAAGCCAAAAAGTTCTTTTCAATGTTGCAAAACGGGAAAAACGGTATACATCTTTGTATTTGTCAAGAAGGCTGTAAAGCAGTAACCAGAATATTGGAATAATAATGATGCCGTAATAATATTTTGGGTCATGGAAAATTTGTAAAATAGAAAAATTATCAGATTCTATATGTTTTCTGAAACAGAAAAACATGGTCCACGATAATATTGCTGCAATATAATCCCCTAATGCATAATATAAAATCCCCTTTGTTTTTTGGTCTAATCTCATTTTTGAGAATATAATAGTTTAATGTTATCTAAAAAAATAGTAGTCGTTTCGTTTGTATCGTTGTGTTGTGCTTTGAAAAATATCCTGTAAGATTCCAATCCTGAATCTTGTATCTCTTTAGTAAGATTCAGATATATTTTATTCCAGCTTTCTTGTGGTTTCAATAATATGAAATCAGATTTATATTCATTCCCGGTAATGTCTTTTCCTGAAATTCCTACTACAAACTCGTTATCTCCTTTATAATCCATTTCCAAATATACTAAATTACCTGATTTAGGCAAATTATAATAGAAAAATTTTGTTGTTGTTTCAATATGATTATGTTCTGTATTTAATTGGATTATTCCACATTTTTCCCCCGATCGAGGATTGTTTTCTGAAATATTTATTGAAGTATAACTATCACCGTCTATATCTTTATTGAAAATATTGCCGTTTTCAAAATCTTCAATAAAAACAAAATCTGCATGATCAACATATTGAAACACTGCACTAATGGTATCTATTTCACCTGGTTTCAAATTGTTTGTGAGTTTTATTTCCTTATATAAAAAATAATTCTGAATATCTTGCTTGATGCCGTTGTCTCTTATACCAGGGACCAATAATATCTCAGTAGTTGAATAGTCATCTGATATTATAGGTATTAATTGCTGTTTGTTAAAAACACCGGTTGAAAGGCCGTCAACATATACCCAAATATCAGTAATATTTTGTGTTGGTGCTCCTTGAGTGCTATTATTGGTTTCAAGACTAACATTGTTTATATATACATATGCAGGTATGACTGCTTCCGTTTCATTGCAGGAATAAAGAGTTAGTATAGTAAAAATCAAAAGGAAAGTGAATTTTATTTTAAACTTATATATCATCAGGTTTTTATTTTATTTAAAATATCTTCTGCTAGTTTTACAGCTTTGTACCCATCCTTAGCATTGACTTTTGTGGGTTTATTTTCAATAATTGAATAGTAAAACTCATTTAGTTCATCTAATATTGAGTTGTTAGTATCTTTTTTTTCATAAATAGTTTTTGCAAAGATATTGTTTTCTTTGTCAGGTTTCAAGGAATAAAAATATTTATTTATTTCTTTTTTTGCAAGATCCAGTTCATAAACACCTTTTGTCGTCCATATTTTAAGTTTTCTTTCCATATATGGATGGATAATACTAGAGTTTAAAATAGCCTTATTACCTTTTTCAAAGGTTAAAGATGCACTTCCAAATTCAATATTATCACCATATTTCATCAATCCTGAGGCTTCAATAGACTTTATTTTATCACCCATAATGGCAAGAATAAGGTCAATATCATGTATCATCAGGTCAAAAACAACAGAAACATCAGTTCCTCGGGGATTATAAGTAGACAATCTGTTAGCTTCTATATTGATTATCTTTTCTTTTCTTAATTCCTCTATGTCAATAGCAGGGTTGAATCTCTCAATATGTCCGACTTGAAGCTTTAAATCGGAATTTTGTAGCAATTGTACAATAGCTAATGCCTGTTCTGAATTTGAAGTCATGGGTTTTTCTACAAAAACGTGCTTTCCGGCTAAAATAGCTTTTCTGATAAGCTCATAATGATAAATTGTTGGGGTTGTTATATCAATAACATCTACATCTTTTATCAAAGATTCGGGATTATCGTATTTTTTAATTCCTGTTTTTTTCTCGATTTCCATTGCTTTCTTTTTGTCTGAATCATAAAAACCGGTCAAATTGAATTTTGTCTTCAAAATATTATTTAAATGAAAAGATCCGAAATATCCTAATCCTATCAATCCTATTTTAACTTGTTTCATTTTATTTGTGTTTGAATTAATAACGAAAGTAAAAATAAAATATTCATTAATTGTGGATATTATTTAAAAATACATATTTTTTAATTTAAATATATTGTATATGAAGTTTTAACAAAGTTTATTGATGTTTAAATGTAAAGAATATCCACAGATTTTTATAAATCAGCAAACTGTGAGTATAAATAATAGTAGAGTTTCAGTTTTATTGCTTTATATCAAGTATTATAAAAATAATCTGGCGTTATAATCTGAAAAGACATATTGCTAAATAAAATATGTAAAATTATAAACATCAGATAATCAAGCAAATATAATTTTGTTGTTATTTTTGGCATTCTATTTGCATAATACATATCGAGAATCCTTTTGAACTTGGGAATTTCATTGAACTTAATTATTAAAATTAATTTAAAAAATGGCAGAATACAAAATAGTTATAGCTGATGAGCACAGATTGTTTTTAGACGGCTTAGAGAGAATTCTGGAAGCGAATCAGTCTCCCAGCTATGAAGTTGCTGCCAAAACGAATTCAGGTAAAGATCTGATTTCGATTATTAGGGATTTAGAATTGGATGCCGCTATTTTTGACATTAATTATGTCGATATTGAACCTGAGGATTTAATCGAACAAATACGAAAAGCAAATAGAAGAATTAAATTATTTGTTTTGAGTGCATACGGAGATATGAAATTGGTTAAAACCTGTTTCCGGTTAGGAATTGATGGATATATGTTAAAATCAAGTGACAACAAAACATTGTTTAGGGGACTTAATGATATTTTCAGCGGGCAAATATTTGTTGGAGAAAATATTAAACTATCTCCTGAATTGAATGGAAATGGAAAACTAAGGATAAATTCTACAAAAAAAAAAGTGATTTCGGTAGACAGATTTCTCTTGAGACAGTCTTTGACGAAAAGAGAGAAAGAGATATTGGAGTTTATAAATAAAGGTTTGAGTAATAAAAGTATTTCCGAACAATTATTTATCAGCGAACATACTGTTAGCGTTCATCGGAAGCACATAATGAAAAAACTGAATGTCAATAGTGCAGGAGAACTACTGGATTTAATTGACAAGTACAGCATTTTAATAAAATAGAATGTGAATTTGATTTAAAGGATAAAGATCCTTTAATTGATAAGATAAATTGAACTTTCGTGAGTATTCTGATTTAGTCCATCTGATTCAAAGGATTGAATTATTATTTTGTAATCAATAAATTTTTATAATACTCATGAAAAACAAGAATTTTACACCCAACCTTTATACGAAATTCCATATAGGATTTGTCGTATTTTTGTTTTTGTTTGCATTTATGGGAGTGCAAAATCTAAATGCACAGACACAAGATTGCCCATTAAGTTGCAATGATATGGTTCAAGTTTCACTGGACGATGAATGTATTGCAATTGTTACTCCTGAAATGATAATTGAAGGAGAAAACGATGCCATTACCTGTGGCTATGAAATCTATACTATTGTTGATGAACACAACAATGTTGTAGGTCATGCCGATGGTACTACAGGTAATTGGATTTTAGACGGAAATGCCGATCCGGATTATACATATAAAACCCTGATGGCAACCGTCGGTTTTCAAAACGATCATAGCAATAGTTGTATGGGAGGATTGAGACTGGAGGATAAAATAGCTCCTACCTTAAGATGTCTTGATACCGTCTTTGTAGCCTGTAGTGAAGATCTTACAGATTATCTGAATACAGATACAGATGTCAAATATAATTATACAGGTGTTGATCCTATTGTGCCAAGCGTAGGACCAAATTATTTTGGTTTTCCGTTTACTATTGCAGCAGGCGATAATGTGGATGTTCCTATTGATGTAGATAATGCAGCAAATCAATCTGAAATAATGAATTATGTTCAGGCTGTATTAAGCTTAAGTACAACATCTAATGTGACTGTAAATATCCAAGCACCAACAGAAAATTCTCCAAATACGTTAAATAGTCCGTTTAAGGATGATTATTTCTATGGTGTTCAGACTACGGATGAATATGTTGGTGGTTTATGGCATATAATTATAAATAATAATGGTGCTTCATCTGTACAAGTTAAAAATGTTCAGTTAAGAATCAAGAGTACAGGTTTCTTACGTATTGGAAATGGAGTAATTGTCAATGATAATTGTCATCTTGATGAAGCGACTATTGATATATTAGCAGATTATACTGTTCCAAATGATACAACTTGCGCTTCATATTTTCAGGAGAGGGTTATAAAATATCAAGGAACCGATTGGAGAGGTATGAAAACTCCTGTTTGTTCACATGTCATCAGATGGGAACACAATGGATTTGATGATATGGAATGGCCTCATAATTGGGATGGAATTGATAATCCGCCTCTATCATGTACCGGACATTTTATGCAAGCTACTATAGGTGGTGATTTTACAAAAACAAATCAGATTTGGGATACTAATGGAGATGGATATCCGCAGCCTGACGAAATTGATGTCCCTACTATTGATGGAAATCCAATTTGGCCGGATGCCGGTTACTGTATGTTGAATGTTACATATACGGATGAAGTTTTTGAAATTTGTCCGGGATCATTCAAGGTATTAAGAAAATGGCTAGCATATGATATGTGTGAACCGGGAGCAGATGATTGTTGTAATGATGATGCTAATCCCAGAACTCATTATCAGTTGATAAAAGTAATAGATAATACTCCTATCACCTTTGAAACAAATCATGTTGGTTATGTGGAAGTAAGTGCAAATCCGTTTGATTGTTCAGCTTGTGTTGTTCTACCTGTTCCGTTGATACAAAGTTATGGATGTAGTGAAGGATACACTTATGAAGTTGGATATTGTCCTACCGGAAATGGAGTATTTGAATATTTTGATAATATATCTTCAAAAGTGATAAATGGAGAAACCGTATATACAATATGTGATCTTCCCGTAGGAGAAACATGTGTAAGATATATTGTGACGGATCTATGTGGAAATAAATCATATGGAACATTGACGGTAAGAGTTGTTGATGATATTCCACCTATTCCTGTTTGTGATGAACATACTGTAGCAACTGTTACTACAGATTGTACAGCAAGAGTTTATGCGGAAACATTTGATGACGGTAGTTTTGATAATTGTTCGGAAGTTAGTTTCCAGGTAGCTAGAATGAATGGAAATAATATAGGCCCGTTTGGTGATTATGCGGATTTCGGTTCATCTGATGTTGGAAAAACGTCACAAGTTGTTCTTAAAGTTATAGATGAAGAGGGAAATTGGAATACGTGTATGGTTGAGGTTTATGTCGATGATAAGATTCCTCCTACAATAGAATGTCCAGAAAATGTAAATGTTGATTGTAATGTTGATCCTCATGATGTAGAATTAACCGGTGGCGAAGCTGATTATTGGGACAATTGCGGTGCAACTCTGACACATGAAGATTTTGGCAGTCTTAACCAATGTAATGTTGGAACGATAAAAAGAGTATGGACTGTAACAGACAATAGCGGTAAAAAAGCTACTTGTACACAATATATATATATAGAAAACTATCATCCTTTCAAAATGCGTTCAAAAGATTGGCCAAAAGATGTTACGAATTTACTGGGATGTAGTAATGCTGATACTGATCCGTCCAATACGGGAGAACCTGATTTAAGCAATGATGATTATTGTAGTATGGTTGCATCTACATATACCGATAGGATATTTAATGTAGTTGATGGTGCTTGCTACAAGATATTAAGAGACTGGTCTGTAATCGATTGGTGTCAATATGGTGATGATCCTGTATATTTAGGACTTCCCGGACATCCATATGAGGGAATGTGGGTTCATACACAAATTATAATGGTGAATGATTATAATGCTCCTGTTATTACTTCGGATTGTGACAATCAAACAATTTGTGCATACAATTCAGATTGTACCGGAGACGTAACGTTGGTCGCAGAAGCTGATGATGAGTGTACTCCTGATGATGAACTCGTGTGGTCTTATAGAGTGACAGGACCTAATTTGGATTATCCTCTTGTTGGAAATTCAAATACATTTACTAATAATCATATGGAATTGGGTTGGTACGATATTCTTTGGACAGTGGAAGACAGATGTGGTAATATTAGCGAATGTAGTTTTTCTTTCAAGGTAGAAGATTGTAAGAATCCTACTCCTTTATGCTATAGCGAGATAACAACTGTATTAATGCCTACTACAGATCCAAGAATGGTTTCGATCAAAGCCAGAGATTTTGATAGAGGAAGTGATGATAATTGTGATCGTGGTTCTACTTGTGAAGATTGTTATACCGATTTGAGATTCTCTTTCTCGGGAACAGATCCATATGATAGCATAAGAACTTTTACTGAAGATGATGAAGGATTACATACTCTTGATATGTGGGTATGGGATCAAGCAGGAAACAAAGATTTTTGTACTGTGACAGTATATATTCAGGATAATGTTACGGGTACTAATGCAATGCTGGCTGGTCAGATAATAACAGAAGATGATAAAAAAGTGGAAAATGCAACAGTTAAATTAGAGGACATGGAGATTCGTGAAACAGTATCTGTTAAAACTAATGATGATGGTTTCTTCGAATTCTCAGTACCAACCGGTAGAGATTATAAGGTTAAAGCAGAAATGAGTGGAAACTATTTGAATGGACTAACAACTCTTGATCTTGTATTAATTCAAAAACATATTTTAGGAATAAAAGATCTGAATACTCCTTATAAGTTGTTAGCTGCAGATGCTAATAATGACCAAAGAGTGACAGCGAGTGATATTTTGGCATTGAGAAAGTTGATATTAGGTTCTACTGATAATCTTGAAAATACAGATGCATGGGAATTTGTGGATAACAAATATGAGTTTATTAATCCTCGAAACCCTTGGTTGACCCAAGAACAAGATATGCACACTATTTATTTGAATGGTATGAATGGTGATGTAACAAACAATCATTTTGTAGCTGTGAAAATTGGAGACGTTAATAATTCTGCAGTAGTCAATGCCTCTTCGTCCAATCCGATTGATCTTAGAGGAGTGATGAGTTTGAATATAGATAATAAGACTTTTAAGTCAGGAGAAAGAGTATTAGTTCCGGTTAAAGCATCAGATTTGATAGATCTGTCAGGTATGCAATTTAGTTTGAAAATCGGAGATAATATTAAATTTGAGGCAATTGAAGCAAATGATTTGAAAGTTAATGAAAGCAATTATTCATTTCACAATAACAAATTGTTCTTTAGCTGGAATGCATTAAAAAACCAGTTAGTAAACGAAAATGAAATATTATTTACACTTGTATTTAAAGCAAAAAATAACGGACAATTAATAAACCAATTGAATCTTGTTACAGACCTTAATCCTGAAGCTTATAATGAAGAATTGGATATTTTAGGTCTTGAATTGAACTACAGAAATGAGAAGTTAGGAGATTTTGCGCTTTATCAGAATACTCCAAACCCATTTAGTAACGAAACAGAAATATCTTTCAATTTGCCTAAAGCAGGAAATGTTACCATTACAGTATTTGATGTAACAGGTAAAGTAATCCTGAAAAAATCAGGTGAATTTGAAAAGGGGTATAATTCTGTGAAAATGAGTAAAGATGATTTGAATAATATAAGCGGTGTAATGTATTACAAAGTTGAAAACGAAGATAATATGGCAGTGAGGAAAATGATATTATTAGCTAAGTAATAAAATCAAATCATCAAAAATTACCTTTATCCGCTTTTTTTGCAGCGGATAAAGGTTTTTTTGTATCATAATAGTGAAGAAAAATATAAATTATATAAATTTTATTGTTTTAGTCTAATTATTATTATATTAATTATATAACATATTAAAATTAATTTATATTTTTGTATTATATTTTAAGAAAAGTCTATAAACTAAAATTTTAAGCAAATGAAAAAATACATTATTCTTGTATTAATGTTTCTTGGCCAATTAGCACTTTTTGGTCAAAATGATTGCGTTATATACTTTGAAACAAAAATAGCAACGGACAGTTATGTAGAAGTTGATGTGAAAGCAAATGATTTTACTGATGTGCTAGGATTTCAAATGTATTTAAAATGGGATTCAACAGTTATGGTTAAGAACACAATAACTTATTCCAATCCTGATTTAGCCGGTATCTCTTTTGGTAACGGTGATCTAGGCGCTGATATTCTTTCTTCAAACTGGTATACAGATAACGGTTTTGGAAAAACATTCACTGACGGGACCGTCTTATTCACGGTTAAATATGATTATACCGGAGATCCTTGTGATGAAACAACATTGGATTTAACAGATCCTGATCAGTATCGAAAAAGCTTGATTACTTATGGATATGATGAAGATAACGAATATCCATTGAATTCAAACCCAAGTACTATTATGATACCGGGAGATAATTGTAATGGAGGTGGAAATAACAATGGAGTTGGATTTCTTATTGATGATGTAATTGCAGGTCATGGTACAGAAATATGTATTCCTATCAGAGTAGATAGCTTTGTAAATATTTCAGCTTTACAGTTTTCTATTTGCTATGACCATAACTTTATGTCTTTTGTAGGAGAATCAAATAACTTTGCTCTTGAAAATGGAGCAAATGTTACAACTTTTGTTACCGGGGACAGTACTTTTAAATACCTTATGTATTCAGATTCCCCATTAAATCTTCAAAATGATTCCATATTGATAGAATTATGCTTTTTGATAAATGGTGATAATGGAGATGTTAGTTGTCTTGATTTCTGTGATTCATTGGAACTTGAAGTGACTGACCAGAATGGTGTTATCTTACCGAACTATACAGAAGGAGGGTGTGTGACAGTAGGAGATATTGATAATGCTGTTAAATTTATTGCCTCAAATGAAAAGGCAGATAAGAACTCTACTGTTTGTGTAGATATTACATCTGAAAATTTTACAAATATTGAATCATTCCAGTTTATTGTGGAATGGGATCCGAAAGTAATGACTTGGAAAGGATTGGGTGATGTTAATAATATCGGTATTACAGAAGGAAGCTCGGGAAATATTTTATTGGTTGATGGATTATTCAACGGGAAGAAAAGATTAAAAATAGCTTGGAATTCAGCTTTGGGTAAAACCGTTGCAGATGGAGGGATCTTATTCCAGCTCTGTTTTGATGTTGTTGGTGATTGTAAAGATAAAACCGATGTTGATATTATAGGAGATCCGCCTAATTTTGCAATTGAAGTTACATCTAATGAGGTAATACTTCCGCATGTTGAAATACCTGGAAGTGTAGAGATTAAATGCGATATTCAAATTACTGATTGGGTCGTGGAAAATGTTAAATGTAATGGGGGTAATGACGGAAAGATCTATATAACAATTTCAGGAGATCCTGCAGATTATACTTTTAAATGGAAAAATAATTTAGGTGTTGTTATTAATAGTGTCCAAAATTTAATTGGGGCTCCGGCAGGTGTTTATACGGTTATTGTTACAGATAAAAATGATAGTAGTATAACTATTTCCAAGTCATTTACTATTTCCCAACCTGATCCTTTGGTTGTAACGGAAACGATTACCAATGTTACTTGTTTTTCACAAGGAGCAGTAGCTTTGTCTGTTTCAGGAGGAACAAATCCATATACCTTTGCATGGACACCGTCATCTATTGGAGATCATCCGATTGCAAGCGGTCTTGATGCAGGTAATTATTCTGTTACGGTTACCGATGTAAATAATTGTCCTTCTGTGGTGAAATCATTTACAGTACAATCCGAAATATCTACTATGGAAGTATCTGGAAGTATGACAGATATCACTTGCAAAGACAGCAATGATGGCAGTATTTCAGTATCTGCATCAGGAGGATGTACTCCTTATACTTTCAAATGGAGTGATGGTATCGCAGGAACTGCTACAAGAAATAATTTGGCAGCAGGAAATTATACAGTTACAATTGCGGATAATAAAGGACAATCAAAAACATTGACTTATACGATCACTAATCCTGCAGAAGCTATATCCGTAACAGGTAATGTCATAGAACCTGATGCTATTGAGGTTGAAGTAAGTGGTGGTTCTTCCGTATTTACCTACAGTTGGACAGGGCCAAACGGATTCACGAGTGATAGTGAAGATTTGAGCGGATTGGAACCAGGAACTTATACTCTTGTAGTTTCGGATTCTCGTGGATGTACAACTGAAGGAACCAGTTTTGAAGTAATAGGAATTCTTGAAGATATTTCCGTATCTGTAATAGTTGATGATAAATTGTATGCAGGTGGATATGGTGTTGCATGTAATGGTGATTGCAATGGACACATCGATGCAGAAATAATAGCAAATATTCCTTGGAAAGTTTATTTGGACGGGAATGAAATCAGTTTGCCTTATACCGAAGTTTGTGCAGGAGAGCATATCCTGAAAGTAGTAGATGCATACAATAAAGAGGTTTCAGATACAT
>Ga0256913_10000733_pt1 | contig 16966 bp, 7 predicted proteins | sample Axial_MatmetaG_FD_185970 | JGI IMG/M metagenome (GOLD analysis project Ga0256913, IMG submission 185970) | Deep-sea worm associated microbial mat communities from Axial Seamount, Juan de Fuca Ridge, Pacific Ocean - Axial_Mat | ecosystem: Environmental > Aquatic > Marine > Oceanic > Microbial... | reverse complement strand
AATCATTCTATCAGTTCTAGTTTTTTCAACCGCCTATGCTCAAGAACATAAAGCTGAGTTTAAAATAATCAATAGCAGCTATAGTAAAGATGTGAACGATCAAATTGAGTTTGCCAATATCACTCAGGATGGAACTCAATACTATCTAACAGAAGGTAAGATTGCCTTTGATAATGATGGAAATTGTCTCCAGAGCATCACCAAAAAGGAGGAGGTAAAAGAAAGTAAAATAGCTGCCTTGGTCAGTAAGCAAAAAAGTGATTTGGGTTTATCACAAGAAGGGATTACTCCGGTATTTTATATTCAGTTTCAGGGAGCAGATGCCGTAGGCCGCAGCCAAGACATAGCAACCAAAATTGACAACCTATTCATGTCGAAAGGCTTTGGTCAGACTTATGGCTTAAGCGAGGGGGATGGAGTATCCAATGTGGAGTTCGAGACCACACAAAAAGAGCAAGCCTTAACAAGCATCATGAATATCCTTCAAGCAGAAAAGCTGCTACAGCATTGTATTATCGGGCAGAGAGTGTATCTGGATGGAGACGATTATAATTACCATATCTTCTATCCAATAGGCTTTGAAGGAGTAGTGAATCCTTATTAATATTTCGCCTAGAATTACACTTTGGTTCTATTATCTATGTTGCATCCAAATTACTCACAAAAAAACTGGGTGTTAGGTTAGTCTTGCTTTTAAAGACCCGAAAAAAAGTAGATTTCGAGTTAAAGCCTGCTTCTTTGCCAATGGCTTCAATGGTGACGCTTTTAAGGTCTTTGCTTATTAAAAGTCTCTTTGATTCGTTGACGCGATATTCGTTTATTAGCTCAATAAAAGTGGTATTTCCGTAAGTATTAATTGCTTTAGAAATATATGACCTATTTGTATTCAATTCTTTGGCTAGGATGTTCAAATTAAACTCCGAGTTTTTAAAAGGTTTCTCCTCATCCAGAAAAGAAATGATTTCGGTATATAGTTTTTCATCAGTACTATCATCAGGTATTGTGGATGGAGTGTCTGATTTTGCCGAGTTGCTTTTAAGCTCTACCTTCTTTTTTAATTGTATATTTTCATCCTCCATTTTTATGGATTTCACATTCTCAGCCACGATCATTTTTTGTGATTTCTTTAAGCGAGAATTTTGTACAATAGTGATTATGAGAATAATAAGTGTCAGGAAGATGATGACGCTTGCCAAATAGAGTTTCAAATTTGAAGCTGCCAATTTTGTTGCTTTCAGCTCGTTGGCAGTGGTCAAAACATCTATCTCCGACTCGTATTTTACCACATCATAGAGTATTTTTAGCTTGGCTGTTTGTTCCGCTCTTCGCTTATTCACTATTTTTTTTTGCAGCTCGCTATAGGCATCAAGGTATTCAGGAATATGTTTTGTTTTGCCCAGTCTGGCTAGCGATTTAATTAGTGTTTGATAGGCATTTCCGGCATTTGTCACCATATTTCTATTCTCAAAATATTTGATGGATGTTTGAGCATCTAATAATGCATCCTGATAAGATCCCAGCATATATTCAGCTTCTGCAATATTGGCATAAATAGCAGCAGTATTGGTGTTTGTATTCTTGTCTTCAATGGCATTGAACCCCTTTTTAAAATAGAGTAGGGCAGTGTCGTAATCATCATGATGAAAATAGTAAGTCCCAATATTGTTATTGATAAATACTTGCCATCTGGAATTCTTTAATATCTTGGCATAGTTTAGAGCTAAATGATAATAGATAAAGGCTGTATCTTTAGCGTCTTCGTGAGTATAACTGGTAGCCAAATTGATAAGGCATCCTACCATTCTGGCTGTGTCATGTGTTAATTGGCAAAGCTTTAGGTTTTGACTCGAATACTCAATAGAAACCGAACTATTCCCTAAATATCCATACATCGCACTGATGTTTTGAAAGGCAAAAATTAAGAAAGTTGTGTCCTTCTTTTGCTCAAATAAATCAATGGCTTTTATGTTATATTCTGTAGCAATATCGTAAGAATTAAGTTTGTAATATAATTTAGCCAGATAAAGATTATAGGTGGCTATTTGTGTAGTGTCCGATTGTAATTCGGCATCACGAAGCTTGTCTTTTATGGATATGATAAAGTCTGGAAGGCTGTCATTTCCTATTTCCATATCCACAATATTTTCATATTGAAGATAGGGAGTCTGGCTGTTTTGTGCCGAAATGGAAGTCGCCATCAATACAACAAAAAAAACAAATATAACTCTATACTCTCTCGTCATTTGCTTAGAAATAAATCTATTATTAGTGTCAATTGATCAATTAGGACTTATAGCCAATTAAATAAAACTCCCATTTTACTTATTAGGAGATGTTCTTGTGGGAAACTAAATTTATACGTGCTATATTCGCAATCAATAGATTATTGTAAAGCTGTAAAATTACTAAAAATAATATTATGAAGAAAATATTTAAAACTATCATGACCATTACAAGTTTACTGTTGTTTACTGCCTTTGTTCATGCGCAAGATTGTATTAATTATTCTGAAATACAGGATAATATTGGTGTCGAGAGTGAGACATTTGGTATTTCATTGGGTGATTTTAATGGTGATGGATACAAGGATGTCGTGTGTATTCATGCATATGAAGACATAGAGGTTTATTTTAATAATGGTGATGGAACTTTCAATACCACTACCCATCACTACGGCAGCACTGAGCATACAAGGTTTGGCGTTCAGGTTTTAGATGTGGAAAATGATGGCGATTTGGATTTTGTTACAACACCTTTTTATAGCGAAAGCGTTGGGCTCGAGATTTGGAAAAATGATGGCAATGGTAATTTTACTCTTGGTCAGACTTTGGCATCTTATTCCAAAGGGGAGGAGTTGGCTGTTGGGGACTTAAACAACGATGGCTATGTGGACATTTTCTTTCCGGGAGCTTGGGACTTCCATATATTCTTAAATAATCAAAATGGCACCTTCTCATCCAATGGGCAGGATATTGAAACAAATTATGCCAATGCTGTGGCTCTGGCTGATGTGGATGGCGACCAAGACTTAGATGCTATTATCTCTTATGACAATAGTCTCCCGGGTGAAGTATGGACCAATGATGGGCAAGGTCATTTTACCAACTCAGGTCAAGAGCTTACCTCCGAAACTACCGATGGCGTTGCTGCTGCTGATATGGATGGTGACGGCGATATGGATGTGGTTTTTGCACCTTGGATGGGCGATTTGGAATTGTGGGAAAATGATGGCGTTGGTAATTTTATGCCTGCCGGAACAATAGCCTCCAGTGGCTTTAATATTGACGTTGTATTTCGTGATGCTAATTTTGATGGATTACCCGATATTTTTGTTAGCTATAAAATGTGGTTGAATGATCATGACAATCCGGGGCATTTTATAGATAACAATGTGTATTATGGCTCAAGTTGTCATGACTTTGAAGTGGGCGATGTTAATAATGACAACCTCCTTGATATATATGTTGGAGCCTTTTCAAGCTCTAGCGGAGATATGCTTTATTGGCAAGATGAACCAACTTATGTGTTTGCTGATGAAACAATTTGTGCCAATGATAGCGCTTTCTTAGGTCATGAGTGGCAGACTGTTTCAGGAGATTATTACGATTATGCCGGCTGCGATTCGGTACTGATCACCAGCCTCAATGTATATGATGAAATAAATACCGGAGTAACAATAAATGGTGGAACCTTAACAGCCATGGAAGATGGGGCTGCCTATCAGTGGTTAGATTGTGCAGATAACTTTAGCCCAATAGTTGGAGAAATCAATCAGTCATTCACTCCTACCGTGGCTGGCGATTATGCCGTGGAAATCACCCAAAATGGTATGTGTGTAGACACTTCAGACTGCTATACATCTAATTATGTGGGTGTTGCAAGTTTGAATAACGAAATGTTTAGCATAAAACCAAATCCAAGTTCAGGTATTTTTGCTTTGAGTTTTTCATCAAGTATTGCTTTGAAAAATATTCAAATAGATATTTTTGATATAACCGGAAATGTTCTTTATCAAATGACTAAACCACAGAACACCTCCACACAAATTGATATAAGCAACCAACCAAAAGGAGTCTACTTCCTTCAAATAAAATCAGATGATATGGTGGAGACTAAACGAATAATATTAAAATAGCTCATGAGGGAGACTATCTAAAAAAAAACATACTGAATATTAATTGAATCTACTTCAAGAAGAAAATGATTGCCACTAAGACACTAAAATATAGAAATTTGCTATTGGTTAAGTTGTTTAGGTTTCTTAGAACTTTAGAGCCTTCGTGCTAAATTATTTTATAATCCTGATTGAGAGTTTTATTAGGTCGGATAAACAAAAATGAAAATGAAAACAATCCTAACAAGCATATTAGTTATTTTTGCACTTAGCTTGCAAGCCCAAATATTTAGCCCTAAATTGGAAATTAGCTCTACTTCAAACAATCCCGAAGTGCTTATCTCTATGGATATCAATCAAGATGGCTATCCCGATTTGGTTTCTTCTTCCATCAACGATAGTAAAATAGTTAGTTATCTTTTTGATGAAACCAGCAGGTCATTTGGTAGCGAACAAACAATTAGCACAGAGTTTGGATATGTGATGGCTCTATTTCCTGCCGATTTAAATAATGATGCTTATCCCGATTTTCTTGGTGTTTCTCAATTAGACAATAAAGTTTTTTGGTTTAAAAATAATGGCGACAACAGTTTCAGCCTTCAGCCTCTCATCAATGGTAATGCCGATCAAGCTTCTGCCGTTACCGCTTCCGACCTCGATAATGATGGAGATATGGATGTGGTGTCCGTTTCAAAAGGCAACTCTAAAGTACAATGGTATGAAAATGATGGCTATGGGAATTTCTCAGTGGCTCATTTGATCACCGATGAAGCAGAATTGCCGGTCGCCATAACAACTGCCGATATCGACAATGACGGCTTTAATGATGTGATGGCAGGCTATGCTCAAGGTAATAAAATTGTGTATTTCAGAAATACGGGTAGCGGAAGTTTTGATGCGCAAATAGTCATAGGCACCCAGTGCAACAATATAAGCTCTATTGCAGCAGCTGATATTAATGGCGATGGTTTAATAGATATGGTATCGACATCTAAAAGTGATAATAAGCTCGCCTGGTATAAAAACTTTGGGGGTAATGGAAATTTCTCTGATCAGATTATCATTTCTGATCAATTACCCATAGCATATAAGGTGGTAGTGGCCGACTTTGATTTGGATAATGATATGGATGTGGTATGTTCCTCCATGGGTGATGATAAAATTGTACTTTTTGAAAATACAAATGGAGCTGGTGATTTTGTGCCGCATCAAGCAATTTCCACTAGAGTAGATGGTCCTAAAGGTATGGCAGTGGCCGATTTTGATAATGATGGAGATATGGATATTGCAGCTGCCATTTCTGTGGAAGACAATATCGTGTGGTTCGAAAATGGTAAAGCAGCATATTTGGTGCACTTAATTAGTGATTCAGATTTTGTAAACTCCATACAAAATGGCGATGTAAATAATGATGGGAATATCGATATTGTTTATGCATCGAGTGCTAATATTTATCTAATTCTAAATAATGATGCTGGTGAGTCTTTCATGGAAGTAACTATCTATAACCAAGCCCATAATATTCAATCTATTCAATTGGCTGATATAGATAGCGATGGTGATTTGGATTTAGCAGTAGCCGATTGGTTGGGTAATGAGTTTTACTGGTTTAGAAATCAGGGGAATGGTGACTTTGGAGATCCTATATTTATCGACATCCAAAGCGATTCTCCTTGTTATTTGAATGTTGCTGATGTGGATCATGATGGGGACGTAGATCTGATGGTGGCTCTGTATTATGAGTATAGCGTAGCCATTTATGAAAATGATGGAGCTGAGAATTTTACAAAGGTGGTGGTTGCCAATGGTTTCAACTTCCAAAATGTCATTTTTTCTGACGTAAATCACGATACTTATAGCGATATTATTATTGCTGCTGATGACAAGCTTTACTATGCCCTAAACGATGGGACAGGTTCTTTTCTTTCCACTCAAATGATTAATTCTAGTAGTGAAGCAATGGGGCTTATTACGGTAGATTTGAATAACGATGGTTGGGACGATTTAGTTTTTACAAGAGGGTCAACTCACTGGCTACTCAATAACCATGATGAAACCTATGATGCTTATAGCATAGACCCTTGGGGTGATGAAGTGCCTGTTACTTATGGTGATATTGATAATGATGGCGATATGGATATATTAATGGGAGGACGTAATGCTCGTCAAGCCTTCGTTTGTGAGAATACTGACGAGGGAGAAAATATGCTCGTTCAACCAAATATTAATATTGATGGAAATCCGGAGGAAGTGACTGCAGGAGATTTGAATAATGATGGATTTATAGACATTATTGTCGGTTCTTGGCCTGCTGAGACTGTTCATTGGGCCGAGAATTATCAATTTCGTGTGACCCATATGCCTTTCGATCAGTTTGTATGCCAGGGACAAAAAGCCTATTTCTCTGTCCTGTCAGCAGGAGTAGTGGCCTACCAATGGCAAGTAGATGCCGGTTCGGGTTTTGCTGATGTTTCTAATAATAGCAGCTATGCTGGTGCACACAAAGCCCAGTTAAGCATCAATAGCGTGGACGAGTCGGACTTTGGAAACCAATATAGATGTCAAGTTTATGACAAAACTGGAGCTATGCTTACCACCGATGCTGCCACACTAAATCCTTATGAAGCCTCCATAGCTTGTGTGGAAAACCAAAGTCGTATGGCAGAGAACAATGGCACTTATACTGTGCTCGCACATGAGTTTGACGTGGATACCATTTTTAATAAGTGTAGCGAAAATTTAACGCTCGTCAACGATTATAATAATTCCGGAACACTTGCTGGAGAAGTCTTAAGCGTGGGTGATTATAGTATCACTTGGACATTGAGTAATGCCGGAGGAGAGTTGGTTGATGAGTGTGTATTTGATGTGGAAATACTTAATTATGTGGGTATTAGCAATCCTGAAATGAAGAATATCACCATCATTCCCAATCCAAACAATGGAGTTTTTACAGTTGATCTTTCCCATTATAAATCCAAAGATATGAAGGAGTTATCGATAACTAATATGAGAGGAAAAATCATAGGCCAATTACAAGTGAACGAACCGATGCTCACTATTGATATCTCCACTTGGCCTGCAGGCATCTATTTCCTAAAGCTCCGTACCAGCAATGGGATGATTGTTAAGAGGATAGTAAAGGAGTAGGCTTTGTCATACAATACCTTCTTTTAGCAAGAATACGGCATATAAGTGGAACGTCAATAAATTCTTTATCTCCAGAAAAATGTTAATAGGCTGTAACCGTAATGGTCTAAACAGGCTAGGGTTTAGGTGTTATAAACTTAAAACTCCTGATTTTGGATATCCACATTCATTTGGAGTAGATAATCATATAATTTCATGGAGCTTTTCATCCGAACCTTGGTATGGAAATCAGGATTTTGCTTATTCTAATAACAAAATAAAAATCACATTATTTATTTTAAATTCAAATAATATAATCCTTGTTGTTTGGTTAATCTTGTTTGAGCAACAACGAAGGAGTCTGATTTTATAGGCAAACTTTATTTCTTCTTTGAAAGAATAAGGTGTTCATCCGTAAAATCCCCTAATGATAATTCCGTAACACAATCAGGTACAACACTAAATGTTGATACATAATGTATTGTATTTTTGTGTCATATAGTAAAGGATGAAATCCTATAAGATTGTTCTTAAGTTTTTTGACACACCAATTAATTATATATAGATTGTTTTTTATGCGTTTTGGAGATCAGGACGCCCGAAAATAATAATCTCTTACAATCGGATAACATTTTGATTGTACTTTTGTTTTTGATGAGGACAGGCTTTTTTTAGGTCTGTCTTTTTTTATTACTGTGCAGTTTGTAAGCTGTCGCTTTTAATTAGGTTGGTATAATCTTGAAAGCGTGAATAAATGCTGTTTACATACTTAAATGGTTCCGATCCTCGGCAATACCCATAATAGGATACTGAATCTTGATAATATTCAGGCTTCGATTTATTCAATAGAAAATAGGCCACATTGTCGTCCCAAATCTGAGGATTTTTGTGATATTTTTTAGCCAGTCGCTGTGCGTCTAACACATGTGCTAATCCCACATTATAGGAAGCCATCACAAATTTTCTACGTTCTATGCTGTCAGGAACAAGGTCTTTCAATTGGCGGTCTATCTGCTCCAAATATTTCACTCCGGCATAAATCTGATCTTGAGGAGCCGATGTGTCCGAAACACCATATTTTTCAGCTGTTTCGGGCATCATCTGCATCAAGCCAAAGGCGCCACTCCATGATTCAGCTTGTGGGTTGAACTTGGATTCCTGATAGATCAGTGATGCTAATAATCGCCAATCCCAATGAATGTCTTTACTAAAAGTCTTGATAAACTGGTCGTAAGGTGAAATCTTATCTCCATTATTGGAATTATACTCGCTCTTAGCCATCATGGTGGTACGGGAGTTTTTAAAATATTTATTGTATACATAATAAAACTCTTTGGATTTTTTGTAATCGGCGAGCCATTCGTTAACAACTGATAGGAGTGAGTCGGAATGCAAGGGGATCGCCCAGGCCAAATTTTGGCTATAGCTGCCCAGTTCTGTTTCTATATCAATATTATTATGGTATTTTTTATTGATGGCAGCTACATGTGAATCACAAACGGTATAAGCTATTTCGCCTTTGGCAACCATATCTATTAGTTCATCAATAGAAATATCTTCCTCAATAATGGTCATTTCACCTCCGGTTTCCGCATTGATATTATTGAGACGGTGGATAAACACCGATCCTTTCTGAATATGGACAGTCTTTCCTTGTAAATCTATAGGGTCTTTCAATAAATACGATTCTATCTCGTCCCAGGTTTGCATTCTCCTCCAGTTGTCAGGCAATTTTTGAACCAGTATTTGCTTCGATTGATAAATGGGATTGGTAAACATCATCAGCTTTTTTCTTTCCGCTGTGATGGCTAAATCCATGGCCAAAATATCGCAATTTCCTTTTTGTATATCATCTAAGGCCTCCGGTAAGTCCTTTTTTACTTGTATGTCCAGATCAACATTTAAATACTTGGCTAAGGACTTTAATAATTCATACTGAAATCCCATAGTAGTGCCACGATAGAGAAAATATCCATGACTATTGTAATCCGTAACGGCAATTAGTTTTCCTTGTTCTTTTATTTCTTTTAACCTTTGACTACTTTCCTTTTCTACCTTTTGCTTCACAACATCTTTTTTATGCATGTTTTCATTACTGCAAGAAAGGTTTAGCAGTACTGTGAAGCCAAGAAAAATAAATGTCAGAAGGTTTGTTCTCATATTCAATAAGTTTTTAATTCATATTCTCCTCTCAGTTGAGGAGAATATTAGTTCTCAGATAAAGTGAGAAATCCTTATATTCATTGCTGAAAGTAGCAGGCAATATCAAATGGCAAATTACAAAAAATTTTATTAAGCTGTTTTGTTTGTGAAAAATGAAATGAACAAATTGATTAAACTCACGGTAAAAGCTGCTATGAAAACATATTGTATCGCCCTTGATTTCAATAGTATTTCCGAAGAAAAATTTGATGAGAAGCTCTGAAGCAATATTTGGAAGATCAGGCTAAAAAATAATACTCCCATGAGTTTTCCTAAGCTCTTGCTGATGGACATAATGGCAGATCCCCCGCCGTGACTACCCTCCGGAAGGCTCGACATGCCCAATTGTGTGGTGGTGGGATAGTAGATTCCCATGGCTAATCCTAAAATAACCATGGAGAGGATGATGAAGGGCATACTCCTTTCGACATCCCAAAAAGAAAACATTAACATAGATAAACTCAAAAGAGCATTTCCCGTAAGATGTAGTTGACGAGTAGTAAAATAGGTTTTTATTTTGTGAATAAAGGCAGAGACTACCAGCATAATAAGTGGTGAAATCATCATCAGTAATCCCGATTGGTAATGCATGAGTCCTCGTGCTTCTTCAAAGTAAAAAGGTCGCAAAAACCGACTTCCTACATTGATTAAAAAGAAGAGATAGAAGCCCAGATTAGCCAAGCGGAAATTGTTCATTTTAAAAAGCTGTAAGTCGACCAATGCTTTGTCTATTCGTTTTTCTCTCTTAATAAAACTATATAAAAATACCATGCTTATGGTGGCCGAGACCCACGTCCACATGGATGAAGTGCCAAAGGCGGACAGCAGCATATTGAAAGTGATGATGAAAAAGGCTAAAAACAGAAAGCTAAATAGGGCTCCGGCATAGTCGAAACGATGTTGCTGCTGCTTGAAAACTATTTCACGGTCTAAATTCCAACTAAAATAGATACCCATGGCTGCTAGCGGCACATTTATTAGAAACACAGCACTCCAAGAAAAATATTGTAGGAGGAAGGCCGCAATTATGGGGCCTATGCTGATGCCCAGCCCACAGCTCATCATCCAACGTCCATATTCTTTTTGCTGAAGATGTTGATCCATATGTTTTTTTATCAAAGCCGGCCCTATCACATATAATCCGGCTTCGGCTATTCCTTGAATAAACCTCAACGAGAGCAGTAAATAAAAATGGGTGCATAATGAGGAGAGTCCGGATGTTAACCCAAATAAAAGGAACGAAATAAGGAGTATTCTTCCCGATTTACAGGTTTCTATCAGCTTGCCTACAACTAATGCAAAACCGGTGGCAGTGAGCATGCTGGACATCAGGATTAAGGAAACTTCGAAAACAGATAACTGGAAATGCTGCCGTATGGAGGGCAACGCTAAATTGATAGCAGAAAGATCCATTAAGACCATGACTGCGGCAATATTGATCGATATAAGTATTCTAGTTTTTGTCACCATAATGGATTTGGTAGCAAAATAACATATTTATTGCATAAAGCATATCTGCGAATATTACGGAAAATGATAGATTTTAACGATCAAAACAGGAAACTTGTTATTTTTGAAAAAAAGACCTAACTTTATCCATCGGCATGAAAGAACGACCAAGCCGTGATATTTTTTAAACTAAACTCAAAACAATGAACAAGAATAATTTCTGTGTTGTTATGGCAGGTGGCATTGGCAGCCGTTTTTGGCCCATGAGTCGCACTGCTTCTCCCAAGCAATTTTTAGATGTATTAGGGACAGGCGAGACCCTGATTCAGCAAACTGTGAATAGATTTAGGAAAATTTGTCCCATTGAAAATGTTTATGTGGTGACCAATGACCTTTATCGTGAGATGGTGAAAGAACAAATCCCAGATCTGTCGTATGATCAAATTCTTTGTGAACCTGCTCGTAGGAATACCGCTCCTTGTATAGCCTATGCCAATTTTAAAATACAAACTATAAATCCTAATGCCAATATTGTGGTAGCGCCTTCCGATCATATTATCTTGAAAGAAGATGTTTTTGTGGAAGTCATAGAATCTGCCTTGGAAGCTACTGCCAATAATGATTGGCTCATCACTCTAGGAATTGAGCCCAGCAGACCTGATACCGGATATGGTTATATTCAATATGATAAAAACCATACCGATGAAAGAGATCATCGCATCCATAAAGTGAAGACCTTCACAGAGAAACCCAAGTTGGAACTAGCCGAAAAATTTATTGAAAGTGGTGATTTTCTTTGGAATGCCGGTATTTTTGTATGGTCGCTAAAGAGCATACAGAAAGCTTTTGATACCCATTTGTCCGACGTGAATAATATTTTTAAAGAAGGTATTGAGACTTATAATACTAAAAATGAAACCCTATTTATCGAACAAGCATATTCTATTTGTAAGAACATATCCATTGACTATGGAGTATTGGAAAAAGCTAATAATGTTTTTGTATTGAGTTCCGATTTTGGATGGTCCGATTTGGGTACATGGGGTTCCTTATATGCCATTCGCGAGAAAGATGCCAATATGAATACCATTGTAGGAAAGAACGTAATGACCTACGATACTAAAAATACCATCGTAAATGTGAAAGATGATAGACTCGTGGTTCTTCAGGGGCTAGATGATTATATTGTTGTTGATGAAAAAAATATGTTGTTGGTGTGTAAGAAGTCTGACGAGCAAAGTATTCGTCAAATAGTGAATGATGTAAAAGCTGAAAAAGGAGATAAGTATATATAAAACATATTGTTGTATTAAATATACTCCGAAAAGCACTATAAGCTGGCTAGAGGGGATTGATAAATATTAAGTGAATTTTTATAAGCCCAACTTAGGGGTGGGGCTTTTGCTAAACAAAATCAGCATGGAATTATTTCTGTGCTGATTTTTATTTGATATAATCCGCATGATTCATCTAACCTGAATAATGATGTTGTGTATTTTCATTATTCGTATTATTATTGTAGCTTATTTTGCGGTGGATAATGCGAGATAAGCAGGTAATGACACGAAAAATACACTTCCTTTCCCCACTGTACTTTCCACCCATATTTCACCATTGCACAAGTCAATAAACTCTTTGAGTAACACCAAACCCATGCCGGTGCCCTTTTCATTATTGGTGCCGGGATGACTCATGACGCCTCCGGGAATAAATAGTTTTTTCAATACATCATCAGGGATTCCAATGCCATTGTCTTTAAACTGAATGATGATTTCTTGAGAAGAATGAAGGGTAGAAATACTTATTTGTCCTCCATTAGGAGTGAATTTTATGGCATTTGAGAGGAGGTTTCTAATGATGGTTGACAAGATGTTTTTATCTACCCATAGTAGAAGATCTTCACTAATATCGATTTTTATTTCCAGCTCTTTTTTTTGAATATTTTGCGATAATACCTCCAAGGTCCTATTCACACATTTGAGGAGTATCACTTCCTCAGGATGAGGGACAATATGTTCTTGCTGCATGCGCGACCAAGTCAATAAATCTTTTAATAAATTAGCCAGACTATTGATGGATTTGTCTAAAATATTTAAGAATTCTTGTTGATCATCAGCATTATAATCCTTAAAATTTTCTTTTAATTCATGGCTTACTGACTTGGCAGCCCCTATAGGATTTTTTAAATCATGGGATATGATGGTAAAAAAGTGATCCTTAGTCTCATTGGCTTTTTTAAGTTCGAGATTAGCTGTTTGTAACTCTTTAGTTCGTATGTTAACAAGTGCTTCGATTCTTTGTTTTTGAGATTTAATATTTTTAAATCGTGATCTGACTATCAGGGATGCGCTGATGATCATAATCAGCGAAAAGATCATCCAAAACCATCTTGTTTGCCAAAAATAGGCTTGCACAATTATTTTTAGCTTAAAAATATCTTCATTCCAATCTTTACCATGATCAGATGCAGTAACCTCTAAATGATATTCTCCGGGTTTTAAGCTCTGAAAGCCGATCTCGTGTCGTGTACCCAGTTCAATCCAGTCCTGGCCAAATTCTTTTATCCTATATTTATACTTTGTCCATTGAGAGTTAATATAATTGATGCCGGCTACTTCGATATTAAAATAGTTTACATCAGGAGGAATGTTAATCACGGAATTTTTAATAATTTCTTTGTTCAACGGAATATTTTTGTTGAACCATTTAACACCAACTAAGCGAATGGGTATTGTATGTTTTTGCACGTTTAGCTCGGAAGGTTTGAAATAGTTAAAGCCTTTAATGCCACCGAAAAACAGAGTGCCATCATGAGCTTTATAATAAGCGCCTGTATTAAACTCTTTGTCCTGAAGATTTTCGTCGTCTGCATAGCTAATAACTTTTCCATTTAAAGAATTAAAACTACAGATCCCGTTATTGGTACTGAGCCATAACAAACCTTTTTCGTCATCTAATATAGCGTATACGTAGTTATTAGGTAAATTGTCTTCTTTGGTAAAAAAACGAATACTATCACCACGCATTCTTAATAATCCTGCTGTAGTACCCATCCAATAGGCACTGTCTGGAGTCTGTATAATGATGTTAATCATTACATCTCCTATGTCTGGTATTGTATTGTTTGCGTTTTTGAAAGTGACAAATCTATCTAAGGAATCGGAATAATAACCTAACCCCTTTTTGGCCGAGCTTATCAACAGTCTGCCATCATAGTCGTTATAAAAATCGACTACTCTTCCATTATAGCCATCTATATTGTTGTTAAAATCATATTTTTTTATTTTTTCATTAGTTAAATTTATACGTAGCACGCCATTACTACTACCTGCCCAGCATATACTGTCATTTTCTGCATATAAGGAAAAAATCCAATTCCAAGGTGAACTAGACTTACTATTGTTAGAGATAAATATTTCTTCTCCTGTTTTTTTATTAATTTTTTTAACTCCGCCGCCTTCCGAACCAATGATGACAAAGCGATTATCCAATGGATCGTTTATCATGGCATAAGGTAGAATATCATCATTAATGGTGGTGATTTGCTTGGTTTTTTTATTCATCTTGGCTAAGCCAAAATATCCTCCAAGCCAATAATTTTCTTGATCTTCACAAAAAGAACGGAAGCTTCTAATGGTCAAATCCGGACTGGTATTTACATTCTTCAAGGAGAAATTAGGCTTTTGGCCAAAAAGAATATCAATTCCTTCGCCATTGGTTCCTTCCCATATCAAGCCTTTGCTATCAATAAAAACACAAGTTCTTCCAAACTCCCTGTATCTGATGCTATTATGGAGATGTTCAATATAATAGTCCAATTCATTTTTATCAAAATTGAATTTAAAAATGCTTGCCAAGGTAGTGGAAGCCATCCATAGTTCATTGTTACGACTATCAAAATCAGCTATAGCATAAAAGTCGTAGTCCAATCCATACTTCTGTAATAATTCTTTAAAATAGTCGAAACTTTGAATTTGCTTGTCGCCAGATTTTAATAGAAAAGTAGAACCATAAGTTGCTCTACCCCAGTCGTCATACGAGCTAAACCAAATTCTGTTTTGTTTGTCCTCATATATTTTACTGATTTTGGCATATTGTGTTTCATGATCCCTTATGGGTAATGGCCATTCTGTTATTGTCTTTTTTTCAAGATGATAACATCTCACCAGGCTGTCAGAGGAGCCTATCCAAAGACGATTTTTGTGATCCACTAATAAAGATGTTGGTGTAATAGGGATTTCCGGATTTTCAATATGTTCACTTTCCTTATGATGATAGGGCAATATGAACAACCCATTGTCAGTACAGTACCAAATATTTTGATTCCGATCTATGGTTAAATCATTAATAGATAGGCAATTATGTGTTTTTTTAGGAAGGGGATAACGTGTAAATGTTTCTGTATATGGGTTTAATCTATTTATACCATGAGTAGTTGCAATCCAAATATATCCTTCTCGATCCTCCAGAAGTTTAATAATTTGATTATTGCTTATTGATGTAGAATCGCCACTGATGTTTCTAAATATTTTTACTGTATATCCATTATATTTATTTAATCCATCCATGGTGCCAAACCAGATAAATCCGCGCTCATCTTCAATAATATCTGTTATCCTACTTTGACTTATTTCCTGATTAACAGAAATCTTAGTATTATGTACAAATACTTGATTAACAACGGCATGTTCCATATTCTGAGCATTGCAAAACAAGCTTATTGCTATAAAAAGACATGTGTATATATACTTAATGTGTTGCGTCATATTATTTGTTACAATAAGAAGTCTATTACTTTAAAATAAAGATACGAAAATTTTTGAATCAAAGGAGAAGGTCACTATTTTTTTCTGCAAAACTCAAGTGAAGAAACCAAAATGAAGTCGGGGTGAGAGGATTCGAACCTCCGGCCTCTTCGTCCCGAACGAAGCGCGCTACCGGGCTGCGCCACACCCCGAAATTCTCCGCAAAAATAATATATTTTGTTAGATTATTTGAAATTCATTGAAAAGATTATTCAGCCTACCATATTCCGACCGAAGGGAAGAATGACCGTCTCAGTAGTCAGAATGATCGTTACAATTGCAAACCATCACTCCATAATACGATCATTCAAGAAATCCCAGTCAGGATTGAAAGCAGCTACTAATGCATCTTTCTTTTCTCGTCTATACTTTTTTATCTGTTTTTCTCTGGCAATGGCATCAAGGATATTTGTAAAGCTTTCATAGTAAACTAAATAATAGCAATTGTATTGAGATGTAAAGCTTTTTTTGTTTAACCCGGATGCATGCTCGTTGACTCTTCTTGCCAAATTGTTGGTTACTCCGTTACAATAAACCGAAAGACTAAAACATCAGAAAAACAACTCTTGAAATATTCAAGTAGATCAATAAGCCTATAATATCGTTGACAGTGGTGATAAAAGGGCCGGTAGCCAGTGCGGGATCTACTTTGAACTTATTTAGCATAAGAGGCGTTAAGGTTCCAAATAGAGATGCGAAAATAATCACCACAAACAAAGCAATACTTACCGAGATTGTTAATGGAAATGAGTCTTGATAGAAAAAGGAGTAGGTGAAAATAAGAATGGATAGTATCAGTCCATTAAAAAAGGAAACGGCCAACTCTTTCAGTAGCTTATTTCCTATTTTATCGATACCCAAATCGCCACCAGCAATGGCTTGTACAATAATAGAGGATGATTGCACCCCTGCATTTCCTCCCATGGCAGCAATCAAGGGTAAAAAAAGTGCCAGACCGGCATACTTAATAATATCACCTTCGAAAAAGCCAATGACTCCTGCACCTACGATCCCGCCAAAAAGGCCAATAAGAAGCCATGGAAAACGGGCTCTCGTCAACCTGTATACGCTATCGCTAGACTCCACATCATCTGTTAAACCCGAAATCATCTGGTAGTCTTTTTCGGCTTCTTCCTTAATTACATCCACCACATCATCAATGGTAATGCGGCCCAATAGTTCTCCGCTTTTACTCACTACGGGTAAGGCTACCAAATCGTATTTTTGCATCAAGAGAGCTACTTCTTCCGATGACTCATCGGCTAAT
>Ga0256913_10000732_pt1 | contig 16992 bp, 14 predicted proteins | sample Axial_MatmetaG_FD_185970 | JGI IMG/M metagenome (GOLD analysis project Ga0256913, IMG submission 185970) | Deep-sea worm associated microbial mat communities from Axial Seamount, Juan de Fuca Ridge, Pacific Ocean - Axial_Mat | ecosystem: Environmental > Aquatic > Marine > Oceanic > Microbial... | reverse complement strand
CTTGGTCGGAGTTTCAAAATACGATCTTAATGATATCCGTAATTCTATTGAGCGTTCAAGCGCTCGTGAAACTGCAGCTCGCGTCGCTGCCGGTTCAATTGCTCGCAGATTCTTAGAAGAGTTTGGAATTCACGTTGGCAGTTATGTGGAAAGTATAGGTGGAATCTATCCCAAAGAACATTTTTCCGAAAAGTTATTCAATAATTCTCTCGGTAAAGATTTTAATGCTTGGGCATTGGCGCAAAAAGCCGATAAGAGTTCCGTGAGAGTTTTGGACAAACTACATGAAGAAAAGATAATTAGGAAAATCAAAAAGGCTAAAAAGAATGGCGATACACTTGGCGGAACATTCATAACTGTTGCAACAGGATTGCCAATCGGGTTGGGTAGTTTTATTCAATACGATACAAAACTGAGCGCCGATATTGCTCATGCAATGATGTCGATAAATGCTGTGAAAGGTGTTGAGATTGGAACGGGCTTTAAGTCTGCCGATGCTTTTGGCTCTGCTTCGCATGATGAAATTATAATGAAGAAGGGAGAGCTTACACGAAAGACAAATAGAGCCGGTGGAATTGAAGGTGGAATGACAACGGGTCTGCCAGTGATTGTCAGAACAGCGATGAAACCTATCGCTACACTTATGTCACCGATTGAAGCAGTTGATCTATCGACTATGAAAAAAGTTATTTCCAGAAAAGAGCGAAGTGATTTTGTTGCCGTGCCTGCATGCGCTGTTATCGGGGAATCAATGCTGGCGTGGGTCTTAGCAAAAGCGTTTTTGGAAAAATTCGGTGGTGATTCCATGCGCGAGATTAAGGATAACTATAGAAATTATACAACAAAATTGCAGAAGCGATTGATTGGTAATTTTAGAAAATAAATGGTTTATTCTAAGAAGGTCAGAGAAAAATCTTTGCGCTTCTTTGCGAACTCTGCGTGAAAAAGGAAACTATGAAAATTAAAACATTTACATTCTCACCATTCCAGGAAAACACTTACATCATTTGGGATGAAGATACAAAGGAAGCATGTATTATCGATCCCGGATGCTTTAATAACTCTGAAGAAGAACAATTAAAAGATTTTATTGACACAAATGAACTGGCTGTTAAATATCTTCTCAATACTCATTGCCATATCGATCATGTTTTTGGCAACCGATTTGTGAAAGAAACATTCAATCCAAAATTTTTAGCGCCAGAAGAGGATATTCCGTTACTCGAAAAAGCAGTTGACCAAGGGAAACAATTCGGATTGCCTGTGAACCCTTCGCCAAAACCGGACGAGTTTTTGGATGAGCAAAATAAACTGACGCTTGGTAATATTGAGTGTAAACTATTGTTCACGCCAGGTCATACTCCGGGTGAGTTTTGTTTTTACTTTCCATCGTATGAGGTATGCATAACTGGTGATGTCCTCTTTAAAGGAAGCATCGGCAGAACTGATCTTTGGAGAGGGGATTTCAATACACTGATGGATTCAATCAAAACAAAACTTCTGACCTTACCGGATGAAACGGTTATCTATCCTGGACACGGCGGCAGTAGTACAATTGGTGATGAAAAAGTTTCAAATTCCTTTTTGCAAAACTGACTTACTTTTCAGCAATTGCAATTTGAACAATTCCAAAGGTTAGTTGTGTAACTGTGGCTGACTTAAACCCCGCTTCGAGTAAAAGTTTTTTAAGATCAACCTTAGCATCAAAATCATCAACCGATTCGGGTAAATAGGTATATGCCTCTTTATCTTTTGAAATGATCTTGCCGACAAAAGGTAAAATGTTTTTGAAATAAAACAAGTAGAACTTACGAACTACAATGTTGGAGGGAAGACGAAATTCAAGAACCGTAACTTTACCGTTCGCAGATAAAATTCTGTGGAACGATTTAAACCCTTCGGCAATGTCATAAAAGTTGCGCACACCAAAAGCTACCGTAATATTTGTGAATGATTCATCTTTAAAAGGCATTGCTTCGGCAACGCTTTCCACCAATATCCCTCTGCTCCAATCAACTTTTTCGTTGAATAGTTTCAACATATTCAAGGAAAGGTCAACACCGATAATTGATTTAACTCCCATCTTTCTTGCCGCAATTGCAAAATCGCCAGTACCGCAAGCAACGTCAAGCAGTTTCGACTCGGAGTTCATATTGCTTAGTTTAAGTGCTTTCTTCCTCCAGTAAAAATCGACACCACCGCTTAACAGATGATTAAGAAAATCATATCTCGCAGAGATTGAATCAAAAATTCTTTGAACTTGTTTTTTCTTTTCCATAGCTATACAATATTATTTTGAATGATCCGGATATCTAAAAGGTTCTTCTCCCTTCACTTTCATCCACCAATTAAAAAGAAAATATGCTAAGATCATTGTAAGGATCATAAAGAATAAACCGCCTATCAAATCAATTACGTAATGATATCTTAGATAAACAGTTGAGAAAATTAATAGAGTTCCAACTGGAAGAAAAATGTATCTTGTACATGTTTTGAATTTGACAGAAAGATACATCACTATCAAAGTAATTTGTGTATGACCGCTCGGGAACACGTCGCGCTGCACAACCTCAATTGGATTGGGTGTTCCGGAAGGAATTGATTCCCCGGCATTCACGATTTCCCTTAAAAAGTTTGTGAAGAAAAGTCCCGGTAATTCTGTGTTTGTTGATGCAAAGTCATGTAAAGTAAATCTCGGTCCAATTGCCGGAACAATAAAATAACCAATATATGAAAGGAAAAACCCGAGTATGATTGCAAACGTCATAAAGCGAAAATTCTTTTCACTCTGGTTAATCAGTATGTCAATTCCCAACAGCACCGGCAAAAAGAAGAAAGAGCCGTATATTATCTGAAGCAATTCCGTTAAATACGGATTAGCGATTTGATACAGAAAATGAGTCGGGTCAACTCCAAAGAGAAATCTATCGATAGCAATCAAAACGTTATCATAATCAACGCCGCGTATGGGTTTTACCATAAAGTAAATTTCTTTGAAGGAAAGAAATATTATTGGTACCATATACCAATAGTGAAGTTGTTTCCAGAAAATTCCTTTACCCGGTCTATCCATATTGGCAATGATAAAAATCAAGATGATAGTGATTGTATTGACAAACACGTGATTAGGCCAGTTGGATACTTTATCAGCAAAGATAAGATTTACTATCGTTAACAGAATTGCAAAAGTAACAATCAGCAGATCATTGGCTTGCAGTTTTAATAATTGTTTCTTTATAAATTCCATCAGCCGATTATAAACAGTGTTACGAATGTCATGTAAATTAGTAGTCCCAGAATATCATTCATCGTTGAAACAAAAGGACCGGTGGCGACAGCAGGATCAATATCAAATTTTTTCAGAATTAACGGGATAGTAGCTCCAAGCATTGTAGCAAACAAGATAATGAAGATTACTGTCAAAGATAATATTAACAAGAATGAAGTATCATCAAAGAAGAAATAGGTTAACGAGAACAAGATTGCTGAAATTACAACACCGTTCAGTAAAGCAACAAACAATTCCTTCGATAATTTTTTCAAACTTTCCTTAAACCAGATATCACCGCTGCCCATACCTTTGACCATTACAATTGCCGCTTGATTGCCGGAGCTCCCACCCATAGCTAAAAGTATAGGGAAGAAAAATGCTGCAATTGTAACCTTCTCTATTACAAACTGATACTTTGAAAGTAGGATTACCCCAATAAATTCAATACCAAGAGCAATTATAAGCCAAGGCAACCGAATTTTGGATATCCTGAATATCGAGTCACTCGATTCCGGTTCCTCGGAAAGACCGGCCATCTTTTGTATATCTTCATTCGCTTCTTCCTGGATAACGTCAACGATATCGTCGATGGTAATTCTACCAAGCATTTTTTTATTTTCGTCAACAACGGGGATTGCTACGAGGTCGTACTTTTGCATTATGTTTGCAACTTCTTCCTGGTCAACTTCGGGAGTAACATAAATTAGGTCTTCTTCCATTACAGAAGTAATGCTTGTACGCAACGGATTTATAAGAAGAGATTTAAGGGAAACGATTCCAACTAACTCGCCGTTGTCTTTCAAGACGTAAATATGGTAAATGTGTTCAAAATCATCCGCATGATTTCGCACCTCTCTAATCGCGGCGCGCAGAGTTTCGTGGTCTTTTACAGAAACGAAGTCACTGCTCATTATACCGCCGGCAGTATCCTCTTCATATTTTAGAAGCTCTTTAACATCTTCGGAATCTTCTTCATCAATACTCTTAAGAACTTCTTCAGCAACTTCTTCAGGTAGTTCACTTATAATGTCGGTAGCGTCGTCGGTTTCAAGTTCGTCAACAATGGTGGATATTTTCTCAGGGTCAATATCCTGAAGAATTTTCTCGCGGAGATTTTCATCAATATCGGTAATAACATCACTAGCCGTTTCATTATCCAAAAGTGAAAAGGCATATTTCGCATTGTCATAATTCAAATGGTTTATTATTTCCGCAATGTCGGCCGGATGCAGATCTGCAAAGAGATTCAAGAGACTGTCCGAAGCTTTCTCCTTGATCAGATTAGTAATATTATCCAACAGTTCGTTATCTACTTTGATAACGTCCTTAACTTCTATTTCTTCTCTGTTCTCTTCCATAGCATTTCTTCTCTTGAATGAACTGTGTCAATTTAATGAAATCGTCAATCGTAAAACTTTCTGCACGCTTCGAAAAATCAAGATCAATTCCCATAAAATTACAACTTTTAAATATACTATTGTTCAATGAATTTTTTAAGGTTTTTCTTCTGTTCCCGAAAGATGCTTTTACAACATCGATAAATAGTTGTGCGTCAATGTCTGCGGATAGTTCTTTGCCAAAATCCAATTTTATCACAGCCGATTTTACTTTCGGTTTGGGATAAAAAACATTCGGCGATATTTCAAACTCAAGATTAACATCGGCGAAGTAGTTAAGTATAATGCTCAATATTCCATAGTTCTTACTGTTCGGTTTAGCGGTAATACGTTGGGCAACTTCGAGTTGAATAATGAACATTGCATCTGAAAAATGATTCCGGCTTTTTATCAACTTAAAGAATATGGAGGAAGACAGATTAAAAGGAATATTGCCCATCACTCTGTATTTTACATTCGGTTCGAGTATTTCGTCAAAATCGATTTTCAAAATATCTTTATGAAGAAAGTTAACTAATGGGAATTTTTCTGTTAATTCATCAATTATACGGTTGTCAATTTCAATCGCAGTCAAATATTTTGTGCGGGTAGCAAGTTCTTCTGTTATTGCACCGCGTCCGGGACCAATTTCAATTACGTGATCGTTAGAACATGGATCGAACCTATTGACAAACTTCAAAACAATATTTTTGTCAACCAAATAGTTTTGACCGAATTTTTTTAAGGGCTTGTTATTTTTCAATTTTGATATTTTATTCAAGTTGATTTAAGTTGCAGTTTGAAATCTATTAGAACAATTATATATTAAAATAACGAATTTAGATAAGAAATCATCGTAAACAGGAAAATAAAAAGGAGCGCAAAAATTGGAAAAGAAATACGTTATAACTATTGATGTTGGTGGAACTAAAATATTATCGTGTTTGGTAAGCACCGAATATGAAATTCTCGGAAGGGTAAAAGAGGTAACGGATATATCGCAAGGAAATGATCACTTGGTAAACACAATAGCCGGAACTATTACAAAACTTTTAACAAATCATAACATTAAGGAAAAGGAAGTTAAGGCTTTGAGTTTGGGTGTACCCGGTACGGTGAATCCGGAATCCGGTATTTTAGCTGATGCACCAAACCTTGGCATAAAAGATTTCAATTTTAAAGAAGCGCTTCAAAAACATTTTAAGATACCTGTATTGCTTGAGAATGATGTTAATCTTTGGGGATTGGGCATTCTGCATCATGAGTTTAGGAATAAGGCAAAGAATATGCTTGTTGTTTGTCCGGGAACCGGAATCGGTGGTGCATTGGTCTTTGACGGAAAACTTTATCGCGGGTCAAGTTTTTATGCCGGTGAGATCGGTCACATGCTTGTTGATGCGAAAGGGAAGTTGAGTGTCAGTTCTAAGGCAAAGACGTTTGAAGATCAAGCGAGCCGCACTGCAATTGTAAAAGGCATTCAAAAGGATATGAAAGCAGGGAAGAAGAGCAACATTCTTAACTTCACAAAGGGAAAGAAGATCAAGAGCAGCGCATTGGCAAAAGCTGTTGCATCCGGTGATAAACTTGTAATAAAACATGTGAAAAGGGCATGTAAAATTACCGGGACATTGTTAGGAAGTTTGACGACGTTGCTTAACGTTGACACCATTGTCCTTGGCGGTGGAGTGATTGAAGCAATGGGTGATTTCATGCTGCCCGAAATACAAAAGGCATTTGACAAAGCCGTTCTACCAGAACCTGGAAAGGAAGTAAAAATTTTTAACACTACTCTCGGTGACGATGCACCAATCTATGGTGGACTCGCATTAGCAGAAGATTTTTTGGGGTAATGGTAGATATCACATTTCTCGACTATGCCACGGCACACAAGTCCGCTCGAAATGAGAACATTACATCATCCGAAAAATTCTGTAGGAATTTGATTATAACTACAACCGTAACGTAGATTGATAAGCGAAGCGGTCAATTTGCGTGTGAGTGTAAACAAAATTATACCGCAGAGACGCTAAGTCGCAGAGAAGAATATAAAACCTTAATGTAGCAAAAAGAAAAACCTCAGACGTTTTAAAAACGTCTGAGGTTGAAATCACGACCAATACATTCATTCCTAAAACCCTTACGGGATTGCCGTTGTAGGGAACGAAAATATTCTTTCCATACTTATGAATAGTATCACAATAATCAGAAAAACCTCGATTATTTTTAACGTCTGATATTTACTCAAAAGATTCCAAAATCTTTTCCAACTCCTCAGATTTTTCCGACCAATGGTGGTAAGCTTCTTCGAGTTTGATTTTTACTTCGTCATATTTTTTGTTCTTTTCTGCAGCAAGGGTAGGATTTGAATAAACTTTCTCATCGGCGAGTTCTGTTTCCAATTTGGATTTCGAACTTTCCAATTCCTCAATCAGCGCTTCATATTTTTGGACTTCTGCTTTTATCTCTTTTGTCGCTTCCGATTTGCTCTTACGAAGTTCCGCTTCAATCCTCTTTCGGTCTTTTCTTGTAAGCTTGCCATCGTCTTTTTGCTTTTCATGTTGAGACGTTTCAAGCATCTCTTCTCGTTTACTTAAATAGTAATCAATGCCGCCATGATAGAAAGAAGTTTTTAGTTCTCGTATTTCCAGTACCTTATTGATTATTGGTCGGAGGAAATCAATATCATGGGAAACGATAACCAACGACCCCGGAAAGTTAACCAAAGCTTGTTGCAATACCAATTTGGAGTTGTAGTCAAGATGGTTGGTCGGTTCGTCAAGTATTACAAGATTAGCTTTAGTTAATAATATTTTTGCCAGAGCGACGCGACTTTTTTCTCCACCGGAAAGAACTTTTAGTTTTTTGAAAACATCATCTCCGGTAAAAAGGAAGGAACCGAGAATTGACCTTAACTGCTGTGGTGTTGATTCTGACGAGCTTTCCATTAGGTTGTCTATCAAGTCCGCTTCAAGGTTCAGATCTTCCGTAACCTCTTGCGAATAGTATGAGATAAGCGTATTGTGTCCGAATTTCACCTCGCCGGAATCATAATTGATTTTGTTTGCAATTATTTTTGCAAGAGTAGTTTTGCCGGCTCCGTTTGGTCCTACAAATGCGATCTTATCACCGCGCTCAATTCTGAAATTAAAATCTTTAAAAACTAATTTATCGCCGTAGGATTTTTTGAGTGAGACTATTTCAACCGGAACAGAGCCGCTTCTCGGTGGTTCGGGAAAACGAAGATTTATATTCGATTCAAACTCCGGCAATTCGATCTCTTCCATTTTATCCAATTGTTTAATTCTGCTTTGCACTTGCTTAGCTTTTGTGGCTTTGTAACGGAATCGCTCGATAAACTGTTCGGTTTGTTTCCTTTTCCTCTCTTGATTTGCAAAATCGTTGATTAACTGTTTATCCCTTTCTTCTTTGAATCTGAGATAAGCGTCATAATTACCGTTAAACAGAGTCAGTTTCCTATTGAAAATTTCAAGCGTTCTTGTTGTTAGTTTATTAACAAAAAATCTATCATGCGAAACAAGTAATAAAGCGCCTTTGAAGTTAGTCAGGAAATTTATCAGCCATTGTAGTGAATCAATGTCCAAATGGTTTGTTGGTTCGTCAAGCAGGATAATATCGTTACCGCCGAGTAGAATTTTTGCCAATTCAATTCTCATTTGCCAACCGCCGGAAAAAGTATCTATCGGTTGATCGAAATCATTTTCGTTAAACCCAAGTCCGACCAGAACTTTTTTGATATTGGAATCAATGGAATAGTAATCAACTTTATACTTAATATGTTCAAGGTCGCCGAGCTTATGTAACAATGTTTCGTGTTCGACCTCCGATAGTGATTTATCTTCGAGCTGGTTGTGTATCTCGCTTTCTTTTGTTTCGATTTCCTTTATTACTTTTATCGAAGATTTAACTTCCTCGAAAACCGAAAGGTTTGAATTGTTCAAATATTCTTGCGGTAAATATCCGATGTTTATGTTTTTCTGCTTGAGTATTTTACCGGATGACGGTTCTTCAAGTCCGGCAATCATTTTGAGAATTGTTGATTTCCCAGTTCCGTTTGCACCGACAAGGGCTATCCTATCGGCCTTATTAATCTTGATGTTAGCCGCTTCAAATAAGGGTTTGCCGGTAAACTGAATTGAAACATCAATTAAATCTATCATACCGAAAGGAAGATACTGAATGAAAGAAAAATCATTTTCTGATTACCGCTACTTTTGTTGTTGCAACATTTTCAGCTTCTTCATCATAAGCAACTATTATATAAATACCGGAAGCAACGAAATTCCCATCCTCATCTTTGCCGTCCCAGAATCCTATTCTGCCGCCCGGTGTAAGAAATTCGCGCACCAATTCACCAGACACGGTTAAAACTTTTATGGTTGTGTTGCTCATCAGTCCGTCGATAGATAATTTTGTACTTCCATCTACCTTAAATGGATTAGGATAGACAAACAGTTTATCATAATTCTGATTTGGTTTTATTGATGAAGTGGTCAATGTGCTAACGCCAAAGTTTGTCCCGATATAAACCATTCCGGAATTCTTATCGATCGCAATGCTTGTGATCTCGTCGGAGGGGAGTGGGCTGTTTTTACTATCAAATTGGTCGATTAAGAATATGCCATCTGGTGATAGAACAAAAACCCCTTGATACGTTCCAACCCATTTGTTATTCAAAGGGTCAACGGCAATTGATGTGATTGATTGCTGACGTAGAGCGTAAACACTTGTAATCAATGATTTAGGGGAAGAAGGATTAGCAAGAACGTTTGCTCCGTTTGGAGTGCCGATCCAAAGCTCACCGCGTTCGTCAACAGCAAGCGCAGTGATATCCATGCTATTCAATCCATCAGTTTCTTTAAGCCAGCCCCACGAATCGTTTGTTTCATTGTCGGGAGTTCCGTTTTCATTAAAGTAAAATAAACCTCTGCTAATAACTGTGAACCATTTGGTATTGTATTCATCAATGATTCCGTCAGTAATAAAAACATCTTCTGACATTGGGAAGAAAGGAAATCTGTAATGATACCAAACGGAATCCTTTGTTAACATAAGGATCGGTTTTTCATCAGCCGAAACATGATTGAATATCCATAAGTTTCCATTAAAATCACGAGCGGCATTTCTTATTACAATATAATTTGGATTTGCAGGAATGCCAACCAACTCAGAATTTTGCGCGTTAAGATATGAGAAATTACCATTCTCTTCTATAGTCAAACCCGCGCCCCAATTGGAAAGGTAAACTTGGTAGTCATCAGCCGAAACTTTGTGATAATTATTGTTAGGAAGTTCCGGGAAAGTAGTTGTATTATAATTTGTCCATACTCCATCTTTGAATTTCATGAAACCACGACCAAAAACATCCTTGCCTGTTCCAACCCAAAGAGCGCCTTCTTTATCAACGGCTAAACTCTGGAATGAATTATTGATTGGTCCGTTTGGAATGATCGTTTCGGATAGATCGGATTCAATTTTCACAACTCCTTGATCGGTTGCTATTAGTATTATGTTGGAAGAAACATCCATTCGATAAAATTTATTCCCTGTAGAAGTGAAAATAATTTCATCGTTTGTACCGTCGTATGTATTTAATGTATTTGAAAAAAGAACGTACAATTTGTTACCTATTACTTCCAGATCGTAAACGTGTTTGTTGTAAGCGTATTGTGTCCAACTTGAACCGTCAAATTGAATTAGACCTTTGTTTGTCGCAGCTATGATCTTGTTATCAAAATAAACAGTAGTGTAAGTTTCATTAGCCGGAATCTCAGATCCGGTTTCATAACTTACCCATGATTCAGGAGCGGAAAGGTTTGTTGCTCCGTTTTTTTGTATTGCTATTCCGTTATTGGTCGATACGTAAATCTTATTGTTTATGAAACTTACGCTGTTTACTTTTATTGCAGAAGGGAAATCTCCAAACTTAGTAGCTGTTTCAATAAACGCAAATATTTTAGTGTTTATCAATGACAATCCGAATTCAGTGGATACAAAGCTTGTATCACCAGAGATATGCAAATCTGTTATCATCTTTGATGTATAATTAGATTGGTATATATCAAGTATCTCTTTTATGGAACCGTTTTCCGGATCGTAAATATCAATTACACCGTTCTGCATTCCAAACCAGATTTTCCCATCATGAGCAACGTTCATAGTCGTAAGATTCTGGCTGTGAAGTCCTTCCGATTTTGTAAGGAATTTTTCATAATCACCTAATTCATTCAAGTAATGTCCGGCGCCCCCGGTTGATGCCATCCAGAAACCGTCGGATAAGACCTTAACGTCAGTTGTATTTTTCATATCGGCATAGTTGTGCCATACACCAAACTCTTGCCCAATTATCAAGGATGATAATGTGAGTAAAAAGAAGAGAACTTTTACTTGATTCATATTGTCCTTTTATTGAATGAATTGAGTATGTTATGCCCAAGGCATAGTTGAAAAATATTTAATCATTAATTTACAATTTTTTGATAATTGAGTTAGTCAAAAATTTATAACCATGGTAGATTCAAATAGAAAGTGCGACAATGATTCTATACTACTTGATTTAAAATGTGGCTACTGATTTTACGTCTGTGGTTATACTATTATTTATTCAATTTTTTCCGCCAATATAACTTTCGAACATTGTGTCAACCTTCCATGGTTTTTACTTACCCATCAATCTTTTTAGGTAGAGAACTGGTAAAGATTTAATTAATAATATTTACTCGGTAATATTAGATTGTTTTCAGATATCTGTTATGGGGTAAAGAGAAGATTTACTTCTTTTTTAGTTTTTTCTCTTTTTCTTTAAGAGCTTTCTCTTTTTTCTTTTGCTCTTCAATTCTTCTATTTTCTTGGGCTTTAAGTGTATCTAAATATTCCTCTGCAATTCTGAAGAATTCATCCCAAGTTTTTTCATCATACTTAAATTTTTCAAGAGTATTTTTGTATTGTTCTTCTGTAAGTTGGTACTCATTGTATAAACTATCAACAACTATTTTCAAACTGTCAATATTATACTTATAAGTTTCCTGCGATACGAGAAGATCAACATAAAGGTGAGCAACTTTTTCTTTATCTATTTTTTCTTCCGAATGACATCCGACGATTAAAAAACTTGATATCACCAAAAAGATCAGAGCGCTTCTCATCTTCTTTTACTAGCCTCAAAGAGAATCCTTTTTTCTTCTTCAGTTAGATTCTGATAACCGCTCTCACTAATCTTATCCAATATTTCATCAATTCTTTTTTGATCAATATTAGGACCGGAACTACGATGATCATCAATATCATAAAACTCAGCATCTTCAATATCCTTTTTGCCGAATCCCATTCCGCTTACTGTTCTTCTGAAGCCACCACCGGAAGAACCAAAGCTTGAAGGTTTTTTTATTTTATCGAACAACCCATCAATATTGTAATGATGTTTTCTATCAAGCAAGATAAATAGAAATGCAGTTACTGCTCCACCCACATGAACCAAATGAGCAACAAAACTCATATCACCAACAGACATAAATTCTATCAGTACAAGAAATGCGATCAAGTACTTTGCCTTAACCGGAATAAGAAAATAGAGGAAAATCAGTCTATCGGGGAAATACATAGCAAAAGCTATCATTACACCGAATATAGCACCCGATGCACCAATTGTAGGTGCTAGACCTGACGAAAGTAAGGGAGCAAGAAGCAATTGTAATAAAGCACCACCTACACCTGTTAAAAGATAAAAGAACAGAAACTTTCTTGAACCCATTATATTCTCAATCTCCATACCGAACATCCACAGCATAAACATATTGAAAAATATATGCGTAAAACTTCCGTGCATAAACATATAAGTAAAAATCTGCCAAATCTGAAAATTGAACGGCTGTCCTGCTCGGTCAATTCCAACAAGAGGATTCAGTGCAAAATATCTATTCAATACATACCATCCTGGATAATCCCCAAATCTTAGATTGTCAAATATAATCTGGATAAAAAACACTGCAATATTTATTATCAATATGCTCTTAATCACCGGCGGGAAAAAACTAAACCCACCAAAACTTCTCGGTCTATATGCTCCTCTTGGATCATAACTCATTTATCAAATCCTATTTATTCATTCTAATTGTACAAAATTACTCTTTTTCAAGCATAAAAAAAAGGAGTGTTCATCTTAACGATGTACCACTCCCCTTTTTAATTATTTTGATCAATTAAGCATCGGTAAGTGCAGCAACTCCGGGTAATATTTTCCCTTCCAAGAATTCCAAAGATGCACCGCCGCCAGTGGAAACGTGTGATACTTTATCTTCCAACCCCGCTTTTTTGATTGCAGCAGCAGAATCACCACCGCCAATTATTGTAATTGCTCCATTTTCCGTTGCTTTTACTAAAGCCTCTGCTACAGCATTAGTCCCATGAGCAAAATTATCGAACTCAAATACACCCATTGGGCCGTTCCAAACTACGGTCTTACTATTAATAATTTCCTCGGTAAAAATTGCTCTGGTTTTCGGTCCGATATCCAACCCCATCTTATCTGCAGGTATCATATCAATATCCACAGCTTCTGCAGGTGAATCATTACTGAATTCCGATGCAACCATTACATCAACAGGGAGCAATACTTTTACTGTATCCGACTCAAAAGATTTCAGCATTTCTTTTGCAAGTTCGATCTTTTCTTCTTCCAATAAAGAAGCTCCGATTTCATAACCCATTGCTTTTATAAATGTATAAGCCATACCACCGCCGATTATGAGTGTATCGACTTTATCCATCAAACTGTCAATCACATCAATTTTACCGGATATTTTTGCCCCGCCAAGAATTGCGGTAAACGGTCTTTTGGGATTTGCAATAGCACCGTCAAGATAATCCAATTCTTTTTGCATCAAATAACCGGCTGCGCAAATGTCAAAATATTTTGTTACTCCTTCTGTGGAAGCGTGTGCACGGTGAGCGCTTCCAAATGCGTCATTTATATACACATCACCCAATTTTGCTAATTCTTTTGCAAATTCCGGATCATTGTCAGTTTCCTCTTTGTGGAAACGTAAATTTTCAAGGAGCAAAACTTCACCTTCATTCAATGAATTTGCTAACGCTTCAACTTCAGAACCAACGCAGTCATTTGCAAATTTAACTTCTTTCCCAAGCAGTTCGCTAAGTCTATCCGCTGCTGGTTTAAGACTAAACTCCGGTTTTACTTGTCCTTTTGGTCTTCCCAAATGACTCATAAGAATTACTTTACCACCATCGTGAATTATTTTTTCAATAGTTGGTAATGCAGATTTTATTCTTATATCATCGGTTATGTTTTGGTTCTCATCTAAAGGAACGTTAAAATCAACACGAACCAAAACCCTTTTCCCTTTTAAATCAACCTTATCAATTGATAATTTATTCATTTCATCCTCTAACTTTAATTTTTGATTAGATAAAAAAAAGACGCAGAATAACTGCGTCTTAAATTTAGGCTAATATTTTATTTTGTGATCTTCAACAACAAATCAATTACTCTGCAAGAGTATCCATATTCATTGTCATACCATGAAACAACTTTAACCATATTGCCTTGAACCATAGTAGAAAGTGAATCGAAAATTGAAGAGTGTGTGTTACCAATAATATCAGCAGAAACGATTGGATCTTCTGTATATTCAAGGATTCCTTTCATTGAGCCTTCTGCAGCTTCTTTCATTGCAGCATTAACTTCTTCTGCTGTAACTTCTTTTCTCAATTCAGCAACAAGATCAGTAATCGAACCGTCCGGAGTAGGAACTCTTAATGACATTCCGTCCAATTTACCATTTAATTCTGGAATAACTTTACCAATTGCTTTTGCAGCACCAGTTGAAGTAGGAATAATTGAAAGAGCGGCTGAACGAGATCTTCTTAAATCGCTATGAGGCAAATCTAACAATCTCTGATCGTTTGTGTATGAATGAACTGTTGTCATTAAACCTTTAACAACGCCAAAGTTATCATTTAATACCTTTACTAGTGGAGCAAGACAGTTTGTTGTACATGAAGCATTCGAAAGCACTTTTTCGTCACCAGTAATAACTTCTTCGTTAACACCAAGAACAACTGTAGTATCGATATCCCCTTTTGCAGGAACAGTTAAAATAACTTTTTTTGCACCGGCTGTAATATGTTTTTCACAAGCTTCTTGAGTTCTGAAAACACCGGTTGATTCGATAACAACATCAACACCTAATTCACCCCAATTTAATTCTGCAGGATCCTTAATTGCTGTAATCTTAATCGGTTGTCCGTTAACCACAATTGAATCACCATCAACTTTTACATCACCATTAAATCTTCCATGAACTGAGTCATATTTTAATAAATGTGCGAGAGTTTTAGCATCGGTCAAATCGTTAATACCAACGAATTCGATACCGCCAAGTTCCAAACCTCTTCTGAATACAAGACGTCCAATACGCCCAAAACCATTGATTCCTACTTTTACTGCCATTTTAATGCCTCCGTTAAAAAATATATATTATTTTGAAAAAATCTTTAGAATATTGAGGGCAAAAATACTTATTTATCCTCAATTTTCCAATATAAATCGTGTGATACTGTAAAATACTTTAGTATCTTTTAACTTGAAAAATCTGAATATTTTTACTATTTACAGTTTTGTATTAAAACATAAATCATAGGAATAATAATGCAGCCAGAAGAGACATTTCTAAAATATGTTCCAATCTTTACGGATTTGCCCGATGATACCCTAAAAATGATCGAAAAAATCGGTCATAGAAAGACATATGACAAAGATGAACCGATACTTCTTGAGGAAGATTCAGGTACTGCTTTGTTCGTAATAATTAGCGGGAAGGTAAAAGTTTCCCGTTCAAGTGATGATGGAAAAGAAGTAATTCTTACAATACTTGGTGAATCCGATTTCTTTGGCGAGATGGCAATTTTGGATGGACTAGCCAGATCGGCAAATGTGATTGCAATTGAGAAATCAGATGTATTCACAATCCGCAGAAATGATTTCCTTAATTTGCTCGAAGAACATTCCGAAGTTACAATAACCCTTTTACAAGAGTTAACAACACGACTTCGAAATGCGGATATGAAAATAAAAGCATTATCACTGAAAGATTCTGAAGGTAAAGTTGCAACCGTTCTTCTACAGATCGCTGAATATTCGGGTATTATTAAAAACGGCGTTGTTGAAATTGAGAAGTTACCTGTTCAGCAAGACCTGGCAAATATGGCTGGGACATCAAGGGAAACTATCTCAAGAACTTTACACTCTTTTGCAAAACGCGGACTAATTGAACTGGATGGTTCAAAATTAAGAATATTGGATTTCGGCAAATTCAAGGAGAGATTTGAATAAGCATGACTCCACGGATTGACTTACATATGCACACAACCTATTCTGACGGTTTTTATTCCCCTCTTGAGTTGATCCAAAAAGTCAATGAAAGAAATCTGGACATTATTAGCATTACCGACCATGACAGCGTAAATGCAATTGAAGAAGCAATTACAATTGGCAACGATTTCGGTGTGAAGGTAATACCTGGTCTTGAGATCAGTACTGATATTGAAGATAAAGAAGTTCATCTGCTTGGATATTTTATTGACATCAATCACCCTGAACTTAAAAAATATTTAAGTTTTTTTAGAGAAGAACGTTATTACCGCGCTACACGAATTGTAAACAAACTCAACAAGATTGGGATTGAAATAACAATCGATGATGTAATGGAAGTAGCAAAAAATTCTGCTGTTGGGAGACCTCATATTGCTATGGCATTATTAAAGTTAGGTGTTGTTGACGAATATTACGAGGCATTCGAAAAATATCTACGTGATAACGGCCCGGCATATGAAAGAAAAATTCATGTTTCGCCTCAGAGTGCATTAAAACTAATCAGTGATGCGGGCGGTTTATCTTTCATTGCTCATCCCGGGCATTTGAAAGAATCGATATTAATGAACTTGATAAATGCCGGTATTGATGGAATTGAAGTAATTCATCCTTCACATAATGAATATCAGCAGAAGTTTTATCGCGGTATTGTTAGCCAATACTGTTTGCTCGAGTCGGGCGGGTCAGACTTCCACGGTGGTAAGAAGGGTGACGAAAATAATTTGGGCGCTTACTTGTTGAATCCTCAGCGACTGGATGATATGCGTCAGATACTTGCAACTAAAATTACATGAGTCTCTAATTCACTTCTTACAGCTTATTGACAAATTTAATGCTAAAATTCAAATAGAAAGTGCGACAAAATAAAAAGAATAATACACTGGGGTTAACCCCAGTGTATTAAAAGAAATATTTTTGTCGTATGGGAAATAAAAAAT
>Ga0256913_10000731_pt1 | contig 16996 bp, 27 predicted proteins | sample Axial_MatmetaG_FD_185970 | JGI IMG/M metagenome (GOLD analysis project Ga0256913, IMG submission 185970) | Deep-sea worm associated microbial mat communities from Axial Seamount, Juan de Fuca Ridge, Pacific Ocean - Axial_Mat | ecosystem: Environmental > Aquatic > Marine > Oceanic > Microbial... | reverse complement strand
ACTCACAAAAAGATACATTTAGAAATAAAGCTTTAAAAGACTTGATTTTTAAAATGTTAAAAACAGAAGGGGAAATAGAGAAATTTAAGAAAGAATTATTTGAGTGAGACTTTATAAATAATAAAATTGAGACAAGAGATTTATCTCTAAAATATTAAAAATAACAACATTTCAAATAATTTAATTATTGATTTGCACTTTTACAGAGAAACTTGCAAAAAATAACAAATACACCCATTAGTTAAAACAAATATTTTTAATTAGATTTATTGATATATTTAAATATGAGAATCAACAAATTATTAATAGATACAGTAATAAATACAGATTTAAACTATTTAAACGATATTAAAAAACATTTAAATAGTTTAAAGAAACGTGAAAATGATTTTCTTTCTCAAGAAAATAATGAAAAAGAAGCCTATAAAATTACAAAAAGTAGACTGAGAAGTATTATATTTTTAATAAGAACTTTAAAGAAAATAGAATATAATTACGTTTTTTTCTATGTTCATCTAAGAGAAATCGAAGATAATTCAGTACTTAGTGGAATAGAAACTTTAGTAGAAGAATTACGTTTACAAATTACTAATTTAGATAACTGTGAAAAATTAATTAAGAATAATAATAGAAAAGATTTATCAGATGAAAGATTAATAATGGAAATTAATGAATTAAAGAAAGAGTTTGATAAATTATCACATACAATATTTGCTCTTATAGTAAGAATACAAGAAAACATAGAAAAAACATTGCCAAACTTAACAAGACATATTCTAAGAGGTTCTAAGAAAAATGATTTAAATTCTGGATTTCGTTCAGATTTTGCAGAAAAAAATGGCTTTGTAGTTGATACAAATAGGGGAACTATTAAATGTGAAATTGATGTATATAAAGTTAAAAGAAGTAATAGTTACGTAAGTTATTTAATAAAAACAAGAAAAAAAAAGATAATTGAATTTAATTATAAAATTGATTATTTAAAATATAAAGATGCAATCAAAAAATGTAAAAATGAAGGTGGTAGATTAATAACTTTGGGTGAATTAATGGGTTTATTTAATAAATTATATAATATAGCAATGGAACAAGATATTGATAAAATTGTATATGGGCATGGTGGAATGCTTGGGAGAAGTGCTTATGGTTTTGGGATTTCCAATAACTTTAATCACCACCTTAATCTGGTTGCATGGATGATTGGGATGGAGTATACTCTGAATAAGGTTGGTAATTCTGAACGTGCTGAACAATTTAAAGCCTGGGGTTATTATAATGTAGGTATAGTTCATAAGGTGCGGAGATATTATGTAAATAATGGACTCTGTTTTGCTCTTATACTTGGGGTGAGAGAAAAGTCTCCAGCTATTGAATATAAGATTAATGAAGGTAAAAGTTTACATACTATATGTGTCCGGAACACTTTTTAATAATTTGGGATTTTAACGAAGTTAAACTCATTTGATAATTTTATTTTATATTTAAAATTGAATTTCAATAAGAACTTTAAGATTATTTGAAGTAACTTTTGATGAATTTATAGAATACTCACAAAAAGATACATTTAGAAATAAATCTTTAAAAGACTTGATATTTAAAATGTTAAAAACAGAAGGGGAAATTTAAACATGAATTATCATAATGCAATAATTGAAGTTAAAGGGCATAAATGTTTAATTTCTCATTATAAACGAAAACAACTTCCAAAATATAAACAATTATTTCCTAAAGCAAAACAATATATTTATTATGGTAAAAATAATTCTACTAATTTTAAAGATTTTAGTTTTCTTAGTGAAGAAGATTTATTTAAAAATTAAATTCCCTATAAATTTTGTCCTATAGAACATAGTCTTTCGAGATTTCTTATTCTAATTTTTTTCTTCTTCAATTGTAAAATCTTTACAAACTTTTCTATAGGAATTAACTTCATCTATTCTTTTCTTAGTTAATTTTTTCTCTATTATTTTTTCTCTAATATACTCAGCAAAATTTAGTTTTATCTCTGGAGTTAGAAGTTTTTCAAGATATATTCTAATTCTAATATATCTTCATGCTTAATCACTTAAGTTTTGAATCATTTCTGAAACTTTATCATATAATGTGTTTTCAAAAAAATCAATTTTAACTTGTTGAAATCCATTTTCTTCTAAATCTATATTTAAATATTTTAAATTTTCATTAAATTCTTTTTTAATACTATTTTTTAAAAATCTCGAATTATAAAAGAAATTAATTTTAATTAGAGATAATCCTTTCTAATTTTTCCTAAAATCAATCATATTTATAAATCAATTTAGACTTTTATTATTATTACTATATAATTTCAATTGTAAATTATTGAGAATTTATACATAGTAAACCTGCTTATAAAAAAAGGCAATACTTAAAATATTAAGTAACCTGGCAGGCAATTAAAATAAAAATGGGTAGTCCTAGTACAAGAAAAAGAGGAAGTAAACAATTTTGGCCAAGAGTAAGGGCTCAAAAGTCTACGGCAGTTGTAAATAGTTGGGATCCTAAAAATTTATATAATAAGGAAACTAAATTTTTAGGTTTTCCTGTTTATAAAGTAGGAATGACTAGCATTGGTTTAATTGATAATTTTTCACATACTTTAACAAAAGGTACAGAAGTAAATGTTCCAGTAACAATTCTTGAAGCACCTCCAGTTAAAATATTATCAGTTAGATTATATGCATTAGATGAATATGGAAATATTCAGGTTGTAAAAGAAGTTTTAGCTAATATTAAAGATAAATTCTTATCTAGGAAAATTTCTGTTGCAAATAAAACACCAAAAATTGATTCTCCAGAAGATTTAATTAAATTTTCATTAGAGAATGATGTTGAAGAGGTTAGAGTAAAAGTATTTACTACACCATCTGAAACAACAATTGGAAAGAAGAAACCAGAAATTTTAGAAATTGGTATTTCAGGAAATTCTATTGAAGATAAAATTAATTTTGCTTTATCAAATTTAGGAAAGAGTATTAGTGTTTCTGATGTTTTTAAAGGGGGAGAATTAGTTGATTCTCATGGTATTACTACAGGAAAAGGTTTTCAAGGTGCAGTTAAAAGATTTGGAGTTAAATTAACTTCTCATAAATCCGAGAAAAAAAGAAGACACGCAGGAAATTTAGGTGCATGGACTCCTTCAAGAGTAGGACATACAGTTCCACTTCCAGGTCAACATGGATTTCATGAAAGAACTGAATGGAATAAATGGATTTTAAAAGTTTCTTCAAATAAAGATGAGATTAATCCTAAAAGTGGATTTAGAACTTACGGTATAGTTAAATCTGATTTTCTTTTAGTTAAAGGAAGTATTCAAGGTCCAAAAACAAGATTAATAACTTTAGTTAGAAGTATAAGACCTAATAAAAGATATCCTAAAATAGCTCCGGAAATCACTTATATAAATAAATAAAAATGGTAAAAGTATCAATAATAGATAAAACAGGAAAAAAGACTTCTGATTATGATTTTAAACTTTCTACTGATATTAGGGAAGACATTTTCAAAAAAGCAGTTTTTTCAGAAAATTCTCTGTTTAGACAAGAATATGGTGCTAATGCTATGGCAGGTAAAAATCATGCTATTCATTTGTCTAAGAGAAGAAGAAAGTTAAGAACTACATATGGAAGAGGAGGTTCAAGAACTCCTAAAAAAGTAATGTGGGGAAGAGGAACTCAATTTAGGTTTGTTGGTGCATTTGCTCCAAACACTGTGGGAGGAAGAAAAGCACATCCACCAAAGCCACAAAAAAATATTCTTAAAGGAATTAATAATAAAGAGTGGTTTAATGCATTAAAAATAGGTTTTGTTGCTTCATTCAATAATGAATTAATTACTAAAAATGGACAAAAAGTTCCTAAAAGTTATCCTTTCATTTTAGATTCTTCTGTTGAAGAAATTTCAAAAACTGCAGATTTTAAATCTTTTTTAAATGCTGTTGGATTTGAAGATGAAGTTGAAAGAACTTCAATCAGAAAAGTAAGGGCAGGAAAAGGAACTATGAGAAATAGAACTTACAAACAAAAAAGAGGTCCTTTAGTAGTAGTATCTTCAAATGAAAGTCCTTTATTAAAATCCGTTAGAAATATCAAAGGTTTCGAAGTAGTAACTCCAGATTTTTTAATGGTTAGTGATTTTGGAATGTCAGAAAAACCAGGAAGGGCAGTTATCTTCACAAAAGATGCAATTTCTGAATTCATGGAGGTTTTTGAATAAAAATGGCAGAAGATAAAAATATGCAAGAAGTATTCAAAAAGGAATTATCGGGACAATTTTATGATGTGATTAAAAAAGTAATTGTTTCAGAAAAAGCAACTCGAATGATGGAGTTTGAAAATAAGTTAATATTTGAAGTAGAAAGATTTGCAAATAAATCTATGATTAAATTATTAATTGAAAATGAATTCGGGAAAACTGTAAAATCAGTAAATACTGTAAATGCTATTGATGGTAAAAAGAAAGCAATTGTAACTTTTAAAGAAGAGCAAGTTGCTTCAGATTTAGCATCTGAGTTGGGGTTAGTATAAAATGGGTAAGAGAATAATACAACAAAGAAGAGGAAGAGGAACTTCTACTTATAGGGCTCATAGTTTTAGATTTGAAGGAAAAGCTTCTTATAATACTTATAATAAAGATGCTGTAATGTTTGGAGAAATAATTGATATTATCCATTCAAAAGGACATTCAGCACCTTTAATGAAAGTTAAATATGATAATGGGAATGAAGCATTAATTCCTGCTTTTAGTGGAGCTTTTATTGGACAAAAAATTGAAATAAATCAAAAAGAAAAAGTTCAAAAAGATGAAATTAAAATTGGGAATGCTTATATGTTAAAAAATATCCCTGATGGGACTTTAGTATATAATATTGAATTAAAACCGGGAGATTCAGGTAAGATTGTTAAAGCAGGAGGTTCTTTTGCAACAGTAATTTCACAAATGAAAGGTTTTACAAAAGTTTTATTGCCTTCAAAAAAGGAAAAATTAGTTCATGCGAATTGTAGGGCTTTTATTGGTCAAATTGGAGCTTCAGGAAGATTAGAAAAACCTTTTTTAAAAGCTGGATTAAAAGCAATGGCTATGGCTAAGAAAAATAAATTATATCCTAGAACTTCAGGAGTTGCAATGAGTGCAGTAGATCACCCTCATGGTGGAACTCGTTCATTAAGAAAAGGAAGACCTACAATTGCGCCACATAATGCGCCACCAGGAAGAAAAGTTGGTATGCTAAGACCTAGACATACAGGTAGGAATAAATAAATTTAAAAAATGGCAGAAGATAAAATATTTAAATTTAAAGGAAAAACTTTAGAAGAGTTAAAAGCTCTTTCAGTAGAGGATTTTGTAAAACTCCTACCTTCTAATCTTAGAAGAAAATTTAATAGGGGTTTTACTGAACAAGAAGAAATATTTTTAAAAAATATTCGTGAAGGTAAAAATAAGAATATCAAAACTCATATGAGAGATTTATTTATTTTACCTGAAATGGTTGGAATGAAAATTTCAGTTTATAATGGAAAAGAATTCATTCAATTAAATATTGTTGGAGAAATGCTTGGAATGCGTTTTGGAGAATTAGTTCCAACAAGAAAAATCGCATCACATTCAGGTTCAGGTGCTAAAAAAACTGAGGTGAGGAAATAATTAATTAAAAATGGTTACAAATTATGCTTATGAAGGTTTCAATTCTGAAAAAATGGCAAGGGCATCAGGTAAAAATTTATCTATTTCTCTTAAAAAAACAGTTGAAACATTAAAAGAAATTCGAGGTAAAAAAGTTTCTGTAGCAATTAAATTTCTTGAAGGAGTTATTAGTCTTAAGTCTGCAGTTGCTTATAGGAGATATGGGGCAGAAATGGCTCATAGAAAAGGTAAAGGTATTGCGGCGGGAGGATTCCCTGTAAAAGTTGCAGAAGAAATTTTAATTTTATTAAAATCTGCAATGAAAAATGCTTCAGAATCTGAATTAGGAGAAGATTTATATTTAATCTCTACTTCAGCAAGGAAAGGAACTACTAGATATCATTATGGTAGGTATTCAGGAAGAAAAATGAAATCTACTAATGTTGAAATTATCGTTGGATTAAAAGATAAACCAACTAAAAAAGTAGTTAAAAAAGAAGAGGTTAAAAAATAAAATGATTGAAAGAAAAATAGTTCAACAAAATTTTTTAAATTATTCAATTGCAGAATTTTTAAGGAGAGAATCTGGAGATGTTGCTATTGATAGAACAATATTTGAAAAAACACCTCTTGGTGAAAGAGTTACAATTTATACTTCAACTCCAGGTTTAGTTATTGGAAGAGAAGGATCTAATATAAAAAAATTAACTCTTGCTTTAAAAAAAGAATTTAACTTTGAGAATCCTCAAATTAAAATAGGTGAAGTAAAAAATCCAAATCTTTCAGCAAGTATTGTTGCTAAAGTAATTGCTAATAGTTTATCGAGATTTGGTTCACAAAAATTCAAATTAACAGGATTCAAGGCTTTATCTGGAGTAATGTATGCTGGAGCTTTAGGTGTTGAAATAAGAATTACTGGTAAATTACCTTCTTCAAGATCAAAATCATGGAGATTTCATAAAGGTTATTTAAAGAAAACAGGATATGTTAGTGATTTTTTAGTTGATAAAGCAATTGAATCAGTAACTTTAAAGACTGGTGTAGTTGGTATTCAAGTAATGATAATGCTTCCAGACACTCCTTTACCTGATAAGATTGAATATATCGAAATTCCAACAACAGTAGAAGAAACTGAGAAAGAAATTATTTCAGAAAAAGAAGAAGTTGTTGAAGGAAAAGAAAAAGTTAAAACTGAGGTAGAAGAATGAAAAAATTAGATTTATTAAAAAAAAAACCTGAAGAATTAGAAAAATTACTTACAGAATTAAAAAAAAATTTATTTAATTTAAATTCTGCATCTTTAGCTGGAGAAGATAGTCTTAAAAAAAAGTCTAAAATTAAATCAGTAAAAAGAGACATTGCAAGAATTAAAACAAAATTAAATATAGATAATAGCTAATGGATTCAAATACTTGTCCTGTTTGTGGACTTCCAAATGAACTTTGTGTATGTGTTGAAGTTGATAAAACTTCATCTTTAATTGAAATAAAAGTTGAAAGAAGGAAATATGGGAAATTTTGGGTAGTAGTATCTGGAATTGATGTTGAAACACAAGAATTAAAACGAATCTTAAAAGAAATTAAGAATAAAATGGCTTGTGCAGGAACAATTAAAGGAAAAAATCTTGAAATCTTATATGGGAGACATGATAGAAATAATGATTTAATTGAAAATCTTGTTAAGTTGGGTTTTAGTAAAGATTCAATTCATTTATCTAAATAATATTTTTTAATTTTTAATATAATATTTTTTAATTAGTTTCCAAATCTCCAATATTATAAAACTCATTTTGTAAAAAAAAATTATTATATTCAGTTAAAATCCAACTTTGACTTCTTGAAATATTAGATATTCTAAATTCATCTAAATAAATACTTGCAAATCTTTTGTATTCTCCAGTTCCAATATAAAATGGATTAGTACCCCAATTAGGATTACTATTAATTACTGTAGAAGAAATTAAATTATCATTCATATAAACTTTAGTTTGATTTAATGATGACTTTCTTAAATGATTCCAAAAGATCCATTGTGAGTGTAATGTATCCGGATTTCCAACATTTAATTCTCCTACATTATCTAGTCCTAATCGAATATAATCGTCTCTAAAATGCCATAAACCTTTATAATAAGCATTAGAATATCCTGTATTCCAAGGCCCTTTCCACATAAAATAAGGATATGGATAGGATTCGGTATTACTTGTTTTATACATAATAAAAGATATTGTAAAATCATTTAAATTTGAAAAATAATCTTTATTATTTATTTGTATATATTCACTATTTCCATCAAAAAAAAGTGCCTTACCGATTTTACCATTAAATAATTCTGTCGAATCAAATCCTCCATACCCAATTGCATTATTACTATTTATTGTTGAATCAATAATTTCAGAAGTGGCAGGTTCTTCATTAAAATGCCAGACACCTAAATAATTATTTGACCAAACATTATTTGCTCCAAAATTATCTGTTGGTAAATATCCTAAAAATTCATTATTATTAAAATAAATATAAAATGAAGTATTTGTATTATTATATATTTTATCGGCTTTAAAATGTAATTCTCCTTTTTTATTTGAAATATTACAATTAACAATTTCTAATGGCATTTCATCATTTAACTTATTAAAAATTTTTATATCTGAACAATTGGCATTTTTTATATTATTAAAAAAATCTTCTGGCATTCTTGATAAATTAAGAAATATTGGAAATTCATTTAAATCACTAAAAACTAAATTTTTATTTATTGTTATTTTAATTCTGTTTAAAAAATTTGTATTCCATATTTGTTCATTTGAATCTATGGCAAGATTTATTTGTTTTTTATTTAAATAAATTTTTTTAGTATATATTTCTTTTTTAGTTATAATTGTAATTTCTTTTATTCCATTAGTTAAATTAATTAAACATAAACTGATATTAATTTTATTTAAACCTTTTGATAAATTATAATTCCTTTCTAAACAATTTATTTCATTAATTTTTATAGATTTAATTGTTAATATTTTTCCCTTATTATTATATACATATAAATCATTTTTAATAAGTTTTTCAATTTTTATATTTTTAGTAATTTCAGAACTTTTAATTTCATTATTTTTATAAATATTTGAAGAATATGTTTGATACCAAGTATTAAAAATACTAATTGTGATTATAGTAAATGTTATTAATAATATAATTCCAACAATATTTCCAATTGTTTTCTTGTTTTTTATTCTCATACTTTTTTATACTTTTTGCAACTTTTTAAATACATTGTTTAATTATAAAGTAATACATCTTATATAATTTAGTAACCGCTTAGGTTTATGACATTTTCAAAATGTATAATCCTTAAAGTGTCAAATTTAATAAATGTGAGTCAAATTATTTATTAAAAAACCAAAAAAAGAAGAAACCTAAGCGGTTACATAATTTACAATAATTTAGGTTAGGTGATAATTTATAAAAAATAACAAATACTAAAACAACATTTATTTAAATAAATCTTAATTAATTTTAATTAAATGGTTAAAATTTCTAGGAAGAAAGAGATTGAATTTGATATAAGTTTACTTTCTTTAATTGGAAATAAAATCAAGATAATTGGTTCTAAAAATACTAATCAAATTGGAAAAAAAGGAATTATTATTTTTGAGAGTGCAAATTTCTTAAAATTGGAGGAAAATGGGAAAATAACCTCGTATTTGAAGAAAGATTTAATTTTTGAAATGTTATATAAAGGAAAACCTTTAAATATAGATGCCGGCTTACTTTTTAGTACACTACAAACAAGAATAAAAAAAATAAAGTAAAGAGTTAGTGCTCTTTACAAATTTTGCTAAAAATGAAGAAAAGTATTGGTTATAATATTGATTATATTCCGGAATCTGAATGTCAAAATGACCCAAATTGTCCTTACCATGGAGAAGTTTCTATTAGAGGTAAGACTTTTGAAGGTATTGTTGTTTCAGATGCAATGGAAAAAACAGTTAAAGTTGAGTGGGAAAATATGGTTAAAGATACAAAATATTCAAGATATTTTAAAACTAAATCAAAAATTACTGCACACAACCCTGATTGTATAAAAGCAAAAAAAGGAGATAAAGTTCTAGTTGGAGAAACAAGACCTTTATCTAAGACAAAACACTTTGTAGTACTAAAGGTAATTGAAGAATGAAAGCTATAAAAAGAAATAATTCAAGAGGTTTACCTATTGGTGCAAGAGTTACAGTTGTTGATAATTCTGGAGCTAAATTAGTTAGAATAATTTCAGTTAAAGGATATAAAACAGTAAAAAGACAATTAGAATGTGGAGGAATTGGAGATTTAGTTACTGCTCATGTAGTAAAAGGTAAACCTGATATGAAACATACTGTTGTTAAATGTGTTATTGTAAGACAAAAACAAGAATATAAAAGACCGGAAGGAACAAATGTAAAATTTGAATCAAATGGTGTTGTTGTTTTAAAGGATGAGAAATCTGCAGCTCCTAAAGGTACTATTATTAAAGGTGCTATTGGAAAAGAAGTAGCTGAAAGATTCCCAGCAGTTGCAAGAATTGCAAATATTATAGTTTAAAAATGAAGAATAGATGGTCAAAATTTTGGAAAAGTTCTACTCAAACTAGAAAACAAAGAAAATATGTATATAATGCTCCTCTTCATATAAAACATAAAATGATGTCTTCAAATCTTTCAAAAGATTTAAGAAAAGAATATGGAATAAGGTCGATTCCTGTAAGGAAAGGAGATACTGTTCTTATAAAAACAGGTCAATTTAAAGATAAGTCTGGAAAAGTAACAAAAGTTTCACTTAAAAGTTCTTTTGTACATATTGAAGGGGCTTTAATTAAAAGAGCTGACGGAACAGATAGTATGTATCCAATTCATCCTTCAAATTTAATGATTACAAAATTAGATTTAACTGATGAAATGAGAGTTAAAAAATTAGCGAGGAATAAAAAATAAAATGGCAAGCATATCACACTTAAAAAGAACAAGTATGCCTACATCATGGCCAGTAAAAAAAAAAAATATTACTTTTATTGGAAAACCAAATCCAGGTTCACATAAAAGAAAATATGTTATTTCTGTATTAATTTTATTAAGAGAGAAAATTGGTTATGCTGCGACATCAAAAGAAGCAAAACAGATAATTTATAATGAAGAAATTTTATTAAATGGAAAAAGAGTTACTGATATCAAAACACCTTGTGGAATTTTTGATGTTTTTGAAATTAAAGCAACTAAAGAAAAGTATATCATTTTATTTGACACAGTTGGAAAAATAAAATTGGTTCCTACAAAAGATGATTTTATTTATTTAAAAATTACTTCAAAAAAAACTTTACCTGGAAATAAATTTCAATTAAATTTCATGAATGGATATAATTTATTAATTGATAAAAAAACATTTATAGGAGTTAAAGTTGAAGACACAGTAGTTTTTGATTATACTAAAAAGAAAGTAGTTTCAATTATAAATTTGAAAGTAGGAAATTATGTATATCTTTTTGATGGAAAGTTTAAAGGAACATTTGGTTTATTAAAAAAATTAATCCCTAATAATGGAATATCAAAAGATAATGTAACTCTTGAAATTGATGGGAAAGAAAATACTACTGCAAAGGATTTTTGTTATGTAATTGGTAGTAAAAAAGAGGACTTAAAGAGGTTTAATTAAAAATGGCAAAAACAGAAAATAAAGAAAAAATAAATGCTATGAAAAAAATTAATCTTGATAAAGTAACTGTAAATATTTGTGTTGGTAATGATAAACAAGGTATGGTAAAAGCAGAAAAATTACTTACTAAAATCACTGAAAAAACACCAGTGAAAAGTTCAGCAAAAAAAAGAATCGCAACATATCAAATTAGGCCTGGATTGCCAATTGGTTATAAAGTAACATTAAGAGGAGATGATGCGAAAAAGTTTTTACAATGGATTTTAGATTCAAAAGGTAAAAAATTCAAAACAAACTCAATTGATAATAATTCAAATTTTTCAGTTGGATTTCACGAATATTTAGATTTAAATGGAATGAAATATGATGCAGATATTGGAATTATGGGTTTTGAAGTAATGGTTACTTTTTCAAGAGCAGGATTTAGAATTAAATCAAGATTATTAAAGAAAACTAAAGTTCCAAAAAGACATAGAATAAATAAAGAAGAAGTTATTGATTATATGAAATCAAACTTCAAAGTGGAGGCAATTTAAAATGACAACTAAAGATTTTAGAAAAGTATTTAATCAACTTGATGCAAAACCTGCAAAAAAACAAAAGTATATTAAACACAATTCACCTAATCCTAGGTCTTGTGGAAGTGGAAATAATAGTTGTGCATTTTGTGGAACTACTAGGGGACATATTAGTAAATATGGATTAAATATCTGTAGAAGATGTTTTAGATTAAATGCTACAAAATTAGGATTTAAAAAATTAAATTAAAAATGGAAATAATTAAATTTAATAAAATAAATTCAAAAGTAGATTTAAAAATTAACGGAGGAAATAATTAAAATGACATTAAACGATCCACTAGCAGACTCTTTATCTAAAATAAATAATGCGGTTGCAGCTTTAAATACTCAAGTAGTTTTGAAAAAAAGTAAGTTAGTATTAAGTATTTTAGATTTATTAAAGAAGAATGGTTATATTGGTTCATATGAATTAATTGAAGATGGAAAACAAGGACAAGTAAGAGTATTTTTACTTGGTACAATCAATAAATGTAGTGTAATTAAACCGAGATTTCCAGTGAAAGTTGAAGAAATCGAAGGATTTGAGAAAAAGTTTTTACCTGCAAAAGATTTTGGAGTATTAATTCTTTCAACAAATAAAGGTTTATTGACTCATGTTGAAGCTAAGAAAGAACAAGTAGGAGGAGTTTTAGTTGCTTATTGCTACTAATATTAATTTAAAATGGTTGAAATTAAAAAAAAAGTTTGGGAAACATTTAAAATTGAAGTTCCTTTTAGTTCAGAAATTAGTTGTGAATATAATAATACTGAAAAAGTATTAACAATTAAAGGTCCAAAAGGAGAAGTTTCTAAAATTTTAAAATTTCCAAGAGTATTCATTAAAGTTGAAAATTCAAAAGTAATTGTTGGAACAGAAAAATTTTCCAAAAAAGAAAAGAAAATTATTTTCACATATAAAGCACATATAAAAAATATGATTTATGGTGTATTAAATGGTTATGAATATAATTTAGTAATACTATATGCTAAATTTCCTATGACTGTAACATTAAACGGAAATATTTTTACAGTTAAAAATCTATTAGGAGAAAAAGTACCTAGATTAGTAACAATTCCTTCAGATGTAAAAGTTGTAATAAAAGGGAAAGATATTACTGTAACAGGTATCGATAAAGAAAAAGTAGGACAAGTTGCTGCAAGTTTAGAACAATCAACAAGAGTTTTAAATATGGATAGAAGAATTGTTCAAGACGGTATTTTCATTACTAAAAAAGGGAAGAGGGAAGAAATTTAAAATGACAATAGAAAAATTAGTAAAAGTTAGAAATCAATTAAAATCTAGAAAACCTAAATTTAAAAGGCCACAAACTAATCAATTTGCTAAATTAAAGAATTCCAACAAATGGAGAAAACCGAAAGGAATGGGAAATAAAGTAAGGAGAAGAAGAAGAGGGTTAAGTAAAATGCCTACTGTTGGTTATGGTTCTCCAAGTTTAGTTAGACATTTAAATAAAGAAGGTTTTAGGGAAGTTATAATTAATAATATTGCAGATTTAGCAAATATTAAATCCAAAGAAGACATTGCAAAAATTTCAAGTAATGTTGGTGGAAAAAAGAAATTAGAAATTTTATCTGAAATTAAGAAAAAGAATTTATCTGTAAGTAATGTTAAAGATATTGATAAAAAAATCAAAGAATTAACAAAACAAAAAAAAGTTAAAACTGAAAAAAAAGTTGAAACTAAAACAGAATCTAAAGAGAAAAAAGTTGAAGAAAAAGTTAAAACAACAGCTAAAACTACAACTAAAAAAACTCAAGATAAAAAAACTGAGGTAAATAAGAAATGAACTTAGGAAAACAAAAAGAATTAGCTTCAAGAGCTTTAGGAATATCTAAAAAAAGAATTAAATTTGTTGCTAAAACACCAGAAGATAAAAAGAACTTAAAAGAAATTATTTCAAGAGAAAATATTCGAGAATTAGTTTCAGAAGGTCTTATCAAGAAATTTCCAAAGAAAGGAAACTCTAGAACTAGAGCTAATAAAATTCTAGAACAAAAAAAGAAAGGAAGAAGATCAGGATTTGGAAGTAGAAAAGGAACTGCAAATGCAAGATTTAAATCCAAAGATAAATGGATGATAAAAATCAGAGCATTAAGAGCTTTATTAAAATCATTTAAAGATTCAGGAAGATTAGACTCCAAAACTTATAGGGATTTATATAAAAAAGCAAAAGGAAACTTTTTCAGAAATAAAAGACATATGATGTTACATATTGAACAAGATAAACTTCTAAAAGAGGTTAAGAAAGAACGAATAATAAATTCGAAAGAGGATTAATTTAAAATGGTAAAAAATAGAAATAAAAATAGAGTTTTCAGATTTAACAGAAGAATTAGGAAACAAACAGATTATAAATTAAGATTAAGACTTTTAAAAAGTGAATTAACTAGAGCAGTAATAAGAAGATCTAATAAAAATATGTTAATCCAATTTGTAAATTATGAAAATAATAGTGATAAAATATTAACCTCAGCAAAATCTGTTGATTTAGTAAAAAATTTCAAATTAACAATAAATACAGGAAATTTACCTTCTGCATATTTAACTGGTTTATTAGCTGGAAAGAGATTATTAAAAACTGGGTTTAAAGGTGAAGTTATAATTGATTTAGGATTACAAAGATCAATTTATGGTTCAAGATTATATGCAGCAGTTAAAGGAATTGTAGACTCTGGAGTTTCAGTAAAAGTTAGTGATGTTGTTTTTCCACCTGAAGAAAGATTAAATGGAAGTCATTTATCAAATAAAGATGCTAATAAGATTATTGAAAAAACAAAAAAAGCAATAGAGGTTTTAAAATAAAAATGGCAGAAAATAAAGAAAATAGTCCAAAAAAAGAATTTTCAAGAAATAATACTAACGGTAGATTTTCAAATAACAATAATAGAAATAATGGAAGGAATAATAAAAGACCAAATAGACAAAGAAGAGAACAAGTAGTTGAAGAAAAAATTTGGATTCCTAAAACTGTTCTTGGAAAAGATGTATTGGATGGTAAATATAGTACTATGAGAGAAGTATTATTAACTAATAAGAAGATCTTAGAACCAGAAATAACTGAAAAATTAATTCCAGAATTAAGTATTGAATATGTAAATGTTGGACAAGCAAAAGGAAAATTTGGAGGAGGAAAAAGAAAATCTTCAAAACCAACTCAAAAAATAGTAATGGAAGGTTCAAGAATGAGTTTTTCCATGGTAGTAATTTCCGGAAATAAAGAAGGTATAGTGGGTCTAGGTTTTGGAAAATCAAGAGAAACAGTACCGTCAAGAGAAAAAGCAATTCGAAATTCAAAACTTAATTTAATTGTTATTAGAAGAGGTTGTGGTGATTGGGGTTGTTTTTGTGGAACAGCACATTCAATTCCATTTGCAGTTGAAGGTAAATCGGGTTCATGTATTGTAAAATTAATACCAGCACCAAAAGGAACAGGTTTAGTAGTTGAATCAGAGCTTAAGAAGATGTTAGAATTAGCAGGAATTAAAGATGTTTGGTCTAAAACTTTTGGAAGCACTAAAAATAAAATCAATTTAATGAAAGCAGGATTTAATGCTTTAAAAGAACTTCAAAAAGTAAGGTTAGCACCTGAAATGATGAAAGGTAGAGGAATTAAAGAGGGCGAAAAAGATGAGTAAAAAATTAGCAGTAATCTTAATCAGGGGTATGGTAAATACTCATCCTGATGTTAGAAGGACTTTAGAATTATTAAGACTTAAAAAAAAACATGCATGTGTTGTAATTGAGAATAATGAAGTGAACTTAGGAATGCTTCAAAAAGTAAAAGATTACACAACATATGGTTTAGTTGATGAAGAATTATATACTCAACTTTTAGAAAAAAGAGGAGAATTATTAGGAAAAGTAAAAGTTTCATCAAGTAAATTTGATATTAAGAAATTCGCAAAAGAATATTTTGAAAATAAAATAAAAACAAGTGAATTTGAAACAAAATACAAATTAAAACCATTTTTCAGATTAGCACCTCCAGTAAAAGGATTTGAAAGAAAAGGAATTAAAATGCCATTTGCAAAAGGTGGGGTTTTAGGTAATAGGCAAGAAGCAATAAAAGATTTAATTCTTAAAATGCTTTAATATTATTTTTTATTTTATTTAATCAAACGGAGATTTAATATCTTCCAATTTATTAGTTGCAACATTAGTATAGATTGAAGTAGTTTCTAAATTAGCATGTCCAAGTAATTTTTGAATATATCTAATATCTACTCCAGCTTCAAGTAAATGTGTTGCAAAAGAATGTCTAAGCATATGAGGGGTAACATTTTTTCCAATTTTATCAGAAGTTTTCTTCAAAATCAATTGAATAGTTTTAGGAGAATACTTTCCACCTCTATTAGATTCAAAAAGCAATTTAGAATTAAAATTTGTTTCAATTAAATAAGTCAGAACTTGGCTTTTAACTTTTTTAGAAAGAATTGTAATTCTATCTTTTTGTCCTTTTCCAGACTTAACAAAAATAACATTTCTAGTAACTTGCAAATCCTCTCTTTTCAAATTAATAACTTCGCTCAATCTAAGTCCTGCAGAATAAAGTATAGACACAATTAGTTTATGTTTTTTATTTTCAATACTTTCAATAATAGTAAAAACTTCCATTTTAGAAAGAACTTTAGGCAACAATTTAGGTTTTTTAGGTTTAGGAAAATCACTCAAAGAAAGTTGAATCATCAAAACTTCCTTAAACAAAAACAAAATACTTGCATTAATTAATCTAATAGAATTAGGCTTCAAATTCCTATCATTCAAAAACAAAAGATATTCCTTAGCAGAGGTATTATCTAGATTTAACGAAGTTTTCTTCAAAAAAACAAAAAATTTAGAAACATTAAACAAATAGGCTTTTCTAGTTTTCTCAGTAAATCCCTTCAATTTAATAACCTCAGAACACTCAACCAACAATTTTTCATAATTCATACAAAACACAAAAAACATAATTATAAAAAATTTACTAAACAAAACATCAAAAAAATCCAGAAAAAGTGAAATATTTACAGAAATTTTATCCTAAAATTTCGTTAAATACCTGTTATATTCAATTTTTGGATTACTTACTTTCTTTTAGAAAAAGAAACAAAAGAGAG
>Ga0256913_10000730_pt1 | contig 16998 bp, 4 predicted proteins | sample Axial_MatmetaG_FD_185970 | JGI IMG/M metagenome (GOLD analysis project Ga0256913, IMG submission 185970) | Deep-sea worm associated microbial mat communities from Axial Seamount, Juan de Fuca Ridge, Pacific Ocean - Axial_Mat | ecosystem: Environmental > Aquatic > Marine > Oceanic > Microbial... | reverse complement strand
CTAATATGATATACGAGTAGATAATTTTTATCCCATACTTTTTGTGCTGGATAACTTCCTATTTCACCGACATATTTCAAATTATCTTGTTCATTCTTATCATAATATATGTAAAATATTGTTGGATTTATTGCCGATATACATGGAACTCTTATCCATAGTCTAGCTTTACTATTTTCTGAATCCCAACTTTCTATTTCAACATAACATTGCTCATCGGTATCAGCATGTATGACAGCTAATTTATATTTATTGGATGATAATTCATCTATTATGAAAGAACAATCAAAATCATTTATTCCACTATCTTTAGAAATATTTAATAATAATGGAAAATTAATAAGTTCTTCATTTTGTGCAGGTATTGTAATCTGCACTTTTTTATTCTCATCCCAATTTATGTGCTTGTGCTCAAAAGATAGCAAATTATCATTTTTACTATTTGACATTATAGATAACCAATTTTGGGATCTATCTACAGATGAAAACCATATATCTCTACCATAACCATAAAAATATTGATTGCCACTATCTTGCCCTAATTTTAGACTATCACTAACGGTAGCTAAATTTAAATTATTTATTACTGATGTTACTTGTATTCCATTATTGTATGCTATTTGTGTCCCTGTATTAAATGTTCCTGCTAGATGTTGCCATACTTCTCTAGTAGATGCTAGAGAAATAGATACATCAGTATGATCTGATAAATCAATTCTCCATGACATACTATCCCGTCCCTTGAATTCATAGCATTTATCATAACCTTTTGAAAAAACAGCTCCCCAATTCGTTTGTAAACGATATATATGAGCTTCAGCAGTCATCTTTTCACTAAATCTTAAATCTACATGATCCGGAACATTTATGTAATTATTGTGAAAGTAAATACCCTTACCTATGGGCGTATTTATTATGTCAGATGTTGACATTCCATTAGGTGTGCCGTTATGTCTATGTATTGTGCTATCTAATATACAAGCACCGCCGGTACTCGGGTCTTGTGATAAATGATAAACGGCTTCATAAAAATTATCCCATACATTCTGACCAGCAATACTCTGTACATCACCAACAAAAATGCTGTTTTTCATAGTTGGATCATACTGAAGCAATAATTTTGTTTTTTTATCACTATATAATTCAGGTATTTTTACCCATAATAGAGCTGTATCATTACTCCAATATTCAACTTCTATGTAGCATTGTGTTTTTGTATTGAGATGCTGAATATATATTTTATGCCAATCATTCCCTAATATATTAAATAAATCTGAAAAATCATAATCATTCGTACCACTTTTTCTTGACAAGTAGATTAATATAGGAATGTCAAAAGCATTTTCATTCTGTTCATCAATAGTTATGATTACTTCATATCTATGATTAGATGATAATGCATTTTCACTACTATAATAAACTAACATATCTAATGTAGAATACGCACTTAATCTAAGCCAATCTGCAGATTTTTTATCAGTACTTATGCGTAGTTCTCTGAGACTCTTTGTTCCATAATGTGGATAATTTGTTGCACCTATTAATAAACTATTCGTGGTGTTTTTTATGACATTTCCATCCGTTGCTGTATTAGAATTAAATAATCCATTCAAATAAGATGTGACATACTCATTTACTTTAAATGTTGATGCTACATAAATAGTTTCATCAGGTATACTATTTATCGATACATTTGTATGATCACCTTGTCCAGCATCATATAATGAAAATGAATACTTATCATTAGTTTGATCTATTGATTGATGGATAGATATATTATCGGGCCAATGAATCCCATCTGATATTATTGCTCCTATAGTATTACTGACATAATCTGATATTATAGCTTCTACAGTTAATCCTGATTTATTCCCTATAAGCGTACCACTGGGACCAATATATACATATTGCGCAGATCCATCAAAATGAATAAATTTTCCGTTTGTTTTTTCTATTAAATCTGTGGTAGATAAACCAGAAGGAGTGCCATCATATTGATTTGTGCTATCTAATATGCAAGCACCACCTGTGCTTGGATCTTGTGATAAATGATAAACCCTATCATATTTTGTCCATACTAATGCAGTGGAAATATGCCCAGTTCTAGTTGTATAAAATATATCTGTTAATTTTTCAGAGGGAACAAAATCTGAATCCCATAAGGCACGATTACTAATCTTGAATTCTGATATGTATCCATGTAATTCACCTTCATATTGTGAGTATATGGGTACAAGAACTCTACCTATATAAGGTGTTGTATTTGCATTTATCCAATACTGTGTAGTTGCTACAGAAGCAGATAATTTACCATTTATAAATAATTTATAAGTACTGCCATCACCTACTAGAGCTATATGTACCCATTCATGTAATTGAATATCATCTACAGATACAACACTAGCGGTTGATGAGAAACTTGATGATCTATTAAATACTAATTTTTTATTAGTACTGATAAAGAGTATTTGCTCTCCATTAGATGAATTATTTGATTGTGAAAATATAGGCGCTCCCCAATGCTTATTAGTTACTTGATATTCTTCCAAATATACCCAACAATCTATAGTAAAAGGACCACTGGCCATTTTAGCACATATTGAGGCGGGAACACTTAGATAATCAGATACACCGGGAAAATAAATTGATGTATCGCTTGTTTTATTTTGAACATCACTATGTACTACGTTTCCTGTAGTTATAATACTATTATGATCATCGGAATAATCATAGAAATCAGAACTGCCATTTTTATTGAGAGAATGAATTAATAAAATATAAGAATGATCTTCTATGTTTTCAAATTCATTATCATATGATAAATAAAATTGTGCGTTATCTAATTCAGATAATTTTACCCATAATTGTGCTTGTTTATTCTTAAAATCCCAATTTTCTATTTCACAATAACATTGTCTCCATCTTTGAATATTTTAATCTTTTCAGGGTTATCATACATAAAATCATCACAACCCATATCATTGAAATAACCATCATCTGTTGTTATATTTTCTATTGATACGCCTGTTTTTTTACAGGGACTGGTGTCACTCAATTCTGCAGAATCTGCGGATTTAAATATACCAGTATCACCATAAGTGGAATAATCTATATCATTTCCACTTCCTGAAGGAAAACAATTATGTCCTCCAGAAGAATAATTTTGTCCCAATCCTTTATTTGTGATTATATTTTTAATATTAGAACTGCCCGTACCATTAGTCCAAAATGTTGAATATTTTAAATTTTTAAATATACAATTATATACAAATACATTTGATGTATTCCATTCATAGACAGCTATATGTTCCGGATCTGCTGCTTTGTAATTAAAAAATATGCCTATTAACCATAATTGCACATCAGATCTATTGTTACCAAATATAGTAGATGGATATATTCCACCACCTGTATCATGAGCATGAATGGTGATATGTTTGATTTTAAATACACCCGCTCCAGTTGCCTGTATCGCATCTCTATAAATATTAGCCGTATTTATTATCACATCTTTGTAATAACCTGTACTAGATGTAATCGTTATGTCCTTATTTAATGCAATAGAAGCTGTCTCAGTATACTCACCAGGTAAAATAGCAAGCACATCGCCAGCACTGGCTTGAGAAACAGCATGTGCTATTGTAGCAAAAGGTGATGATAATAATCCATCATTTGAATCTGAACCGTATTTTGCTACATAGATATCAGCATTAATAAAAGTTGTTTTTTCATGTAATGTATTGAAAATGTCATCACAATCAAACCCATTAAGTCCCGCACCTCTATTTACATGATCATCCCATATTATTCTTCCTTTATTAACTTTGAAACTATCAAAATAGCCTGTTAGATCAGAAGTAGTAATATTTTTATATATATTCAATCTTATTCTTATGTTATCTGATACCCAAGATTTAGTATTACCTATTTGAATCCAATTTCCATCTTCATCTTTATAATATGCAGTTACTGTATCATTAGTTCGTAGCAGTCTGATATATGAATCTGTAGCTGTGGTAACTATAGATTCATCACCATCATTACTTCCATTATCATCATAGCGTAACCCAATATTTAATGTACCTGAATAAAATCCTAACATAGCAGCTGACCATTTTTGGGTATCATCATCACTAACTGCCATTAAATGTAAGTACCAGTTATTTTGATTTGGTCCTGTGATACTTACTCTAGATTCAATATCAAAATCACCGCTAATAGTATAATTTGAAGTTACATATGAATTTGTTATATCTGAAGCACCTATTGAAATTTTTAACCTATTATTTTGAATTTGTTTTTTATCGTAACCATACGCTCCATTTTTCCATAATATAGAATTTGGAAAACTCCCATTCTCATCAATGAAATCATCGGATACATTATATGTTGTTTCTTTTTTTGATAAATTTAACAATATAGGAAAATCATACAATTTTTCTGTTTGTTTTGGTATATATAGATTAATAATTTTTGCAGTATTTAAACTCTCCTCATTAGTATTATCATCATCAATCAATAACTCATTTGTTGATTTAAAATTATATTTATGTACGCTAAATTCATCTATGTAGCCTACAAATGGATAATTATCATTATCACCATGTCTTCCTATTGCAAAACTATCTGTAGATGTATTTATATTAAAAGTAGCTATATTTAATCTAGATATTTCTATATTATCTAAATAGATATGAGCAAAATTTCCTTTCCTCTCAATATTAATGTAATGCCAATCATTATCATTTATCTGATATCCTGTTATGACACTACTACATTTTAATTCATTAGTACCATCTGATAATAATAAATGTAAATAATTATTTTCATCAATATATAAACTTATTGATTCTGAAGATATATCACTATTAACATTTCCTTGTCCAAATATATATTCTCTAGTATTTATTCTAGTACGTTTTATCCATAATGATACTATGAATGATATTCTACCACTTATATTAAAATCATCTATTATTAGATAATCAGATTGACCATTTATTTTAATAGATACTGGATATTCATTATTTTCATTAGAACTAAATATTGGATTTCCGATTTTTGATATTTTAAAATTTGATGTATAATCAATAAAATTATGATCTCCATCAAAAGCATTAGCAGCTTTTAATAAGAATACCGATTTATCATTAAATACATTAGATTTTATATCATAATATAACTTAAATTTTGTATCATGCCATGTAGATATAAAGGGTATATTTACCCATAATTTAATATGATTATTATTAGCTTTCCAATTATCCAATTTAATAGGCATTAATTTTGATACAGATGGATGATCTTTAAATATAGGATCAGAACCTTTTTCCCAATGAGTTATACCCTTATTGATAATAAATTTAGAAAAATAAGGTGTGCATGTGCCAGCAACGGATAAAATAATTTTAAAATCAGAATCATTAGAACTAAATGTTGATCTGGTGATCCAATTATCATTTACTTGTTGTTTGAATTGTAGTTGTATAGTTGTGCCTATTTTGTTGATTCTAAAATAACCATAATCCCAATCATATGTACTATAATTATAAATTGTTCCGTCAGACCCTGTTATTCTCTGATTATTATATTCTCTATATATTTTAAATGATGAGGTATCACCTACAAGTCTGAAATAAAAAGAATCACCAGTACCCCAATTTCCATTTGTTTTGTCCCAATATATCTGAATATCTATATCGCCTTTTACCCTATATTTCGTTTCATGCGTAGTAGTGCAAATCAATTCATTATGTATGCATGCGTCATCATTAGTCCATAATTTCGAATTTATACTATCTCCTTCAAAATTATCACCCTGTATCTGTTCGAATATTTTACATTTAATCAATTCAATAGCGAGATCAGTACTATAAGGATGGATATCAAAAATAGCGCGCCCATGATTAAGTATTGGGTTTGATATCTCAGCAATAATGTCAGGTCGACTAGCATAATTAAAAACAGATGCTAGAACATACACATCATCATCTATTGAAATAGATCCTCCCATTTGTATCCATGAAGTTCCATCCCAATAATATGCAGTAAGCACTGATCTTGTTCTTTTAAATCTAAATTTTCCTGTAATATCCGATGTACTCGCTGATCCTTTCTGGTTCCAACCACTTCTATTATCAGCAAATACATAATTCCCTGAAGTACCAAAAACTCTATCTAATCTTATTTCCCCACCAGTTACAGGAAATAATCTTAATGAAACGTAAGCATTATTAACATTTGTTACTTCCACAACATTAAAATCTATTTGAAAATCAAAATTATCACGTAAAATAAATTTTGATTTTATACTAGTTGAATTCGGTGTTGATGCTCCTAAATCAGCAATAGATAATTTTATTTTGTTATCATCCGTAATTTTACATATATTTTCACCAAAACTACTATATGTACCCCATACAAGGCTATTTATTTCATTATTATCAGTATAAGCGAGGTTATATTTTGTTGTTATTTCATAACAACCTTGCTCATATCCCTCTGGAGGGACATATTTGAATGAATTAGGAGAAGAATTTAATGTAATCACATCATTGTCATTATATACAGATACGGCAGGAACAAACGGACCTATTATTCCTGATGCTGCTGCATTCTTACCCTTACTGGGATCACTATTATTTTGCCATATATTATTAATAGCAAAATATAATTTACGATTTATCAAATCCACAGCTACACCTATCACGTCACCTTCATGAGCTGTGTCATATGTAACTAATACAGAACCATCTGATCTCACAGTACCATCAGTAGTTCTATATCCATATTCACCAACATTCTGCCCCGGATAATGTGTAAAATCAGATAAAAATGGGACAATGCCAAATGTATCATTTGCCGTTCCATTTACTTTTACTATTTCAAATTCAAAATAATATCTACCATGATATAAAGCAACATCAGAAAAACTACCCGCAGCTATTTTTTCACCAGTATTTTGAGCATAAACGGTTCTATGATCAGCAGCATGATAATAATTATTTCCTTCAGATAATTTTGCATATGATATAGCAGCATTCATATGATTAAAAATATCATCAGTTACATCTGAGCCACTATTTAGAGTTATCGGCAAAGTACAATTTTCTGTACTGATTTTTACACGTTCTTTAGGTATATTAAATGTAATTGATCTATTATTATCTTTACCTTTCTTACCATCAATAGAGAGATCACTATCTATTATACCGGCATATTTACTCTGTGTTATCATGTAGTTAATCCTCCAGAAATAACCCATACATTACTACCCATATGTATACAAGTTATTACTGCATATTGACCGATACTAGTATATTTATTTCCATTTGAATTTAATGTTGTTTCAGCAGAAAATGTTATCTGGCCAGTTCCATTTTGAATAACAGAACATTGAAATCCCTTATGTAACCCATCAGGTAAAGTACAAGTTATAGCATTTATATTATCTAAAGAAATAACAGCATTATGATCAGTAGCTTGTAATGTATATGTTGTGCCTGCTGGTTCTGATATTGTTCCTCTATCAGATTTTACTAATTTCCAGATCTGGTTTCCACTGTATATATCAGGTTTGATATATGTTATTCCATCTTCTACAGCATTACCGTCATCAATCAATTCATAATACCATCCACTATGAGAATTAACACCTATTGCGGAAGCACCATCAGCAATAATCCAAGTCGATGTGTCTACTTCATCGAGACAACCTTTTGTACCACCAATTAAATCCGAGAAACCTATTATTTTTCTTAATCCCATTCTTTCCTCTCATTAGATAAATTTAATACTTAGTGTAGTATACCAATCAATACTTAGTGTAGTATACCAATCAATACTCATATCTGACGTAGTATATACAGTCAATAACATATTCTTATCATTGTATTTACTAGCTCTTAACCAAGCATCAGATCTAGCTGTATTTGATATTCTAATTTCACTTATTTGTATATTAGCGTAAATATTTTGATAACCTAACGCTATACTATCAATAATATTCCATCCATTATTATTTAAAGGTATACTCGTCCAATTTAAGTCATCAGCTAATTGATATGTGCTATCAGATCTTCGATATGTGATATATGTTTGAGTGTTCATTGATGCGAATGCCGTATTATCTTGTAATACAGCATCATTATTTTCTATAGCTATTAATTTTTCTACTAATCTATATACAAATCCAGTATTATTCAGTACTAATATACCATCATTGTTTTGAATTGATATAGGTGTTATTGTCATTTCAAAAGTATATTTTGTATCTATATCTCCAGTTTGAATAGAGGGCAAAGAAACATAATCATCAACACCATCAAAAATTATATGATTACCTTCATTTGTTCTGATAGTATTTGTACGCAACATGGATCCATATATAGTTCCGTGTCGCATTTTATTTGAAGAGTCTAATAAATAACCATGTGCACAATTATCATTCATATGATATACAGCTAAATAATTATTATCCCATACATGTTTAGCTGCTGGAGAACCTGTATATCCTACATATTGTAAATTTGGTTTTTTTGTTTCATCGTAATATATATCAATCTGTGTATTGATATTATGTGATAGTTTAGGCACTTTAATCCATAATTCTAAATGATTTAAATCAATAAATTCTATATGCCTGAAACCTACAGCTTCAGCACCACCTCCATGATCATCAATAATTCTTAATATATAGTATCTAAATGCTAAATCCGTATCAATATAGAAATATTGATAATGTGGTCGATCTACTAGTGAATGTGGTTTTGCTTGATACCGACCTAACTCTGTTAAATTATCTATATTGTAATAATCTGTATTATTAAAAGCTGTAGCATCATTTGTACCGTACACAATAAAATTTTTAATTCCTGAATTAACATAATTTTCAGTATTAGTTTGATGATATTGATTAACTAATTTGATGAGATTTATATAATGAATCGTCCCTAAATCTACATTAAATTTTTGATTTGTATGTTGTGTATTAGCAGCAAGCCAAGCAACATCATTGCCCATATCACCAGTTATTGATAAATCAGGATTTACAGCATTAAATGGATAATATCTACTATCAAAATAGCTTGTTGCTTTTACATGTGTACTATCATATGAAGATGGATAAACAGCTGTGCCAACATCACTTATTTCAGTATAACAAGGTTCATTATTACTGAGTATCATCATATTTCTAATACTGTGTCCTATCTTATCAAATAGTATGCGTGCTCTTGATTCATCTATGATTAATTTTACAGGAAAATCATATAGTGTTTCGTCAATATAAATAGAATTTGAATAATAGGTAATTTTTTGTAATGGATTCCAATCAAATATTTGATTATTCCAATTTATTAATTCATCATAATTAGATAATACAGTGAGTAATTGCCAATCAAAAGATCTATTTACTCTTGATAATCTTACTTCTTCAATATCTATACTTGTATTATTAGCGTTATTAGAATCACTTCCTATTGAAAATAATGTATTTGATATATCACCTATAGATAATGCGTGCCATTTATTTGCTATAGAACTGTCAATATAAAAATTACATATCCCTGCATCTATTATTGACGATATATTAGCATAAGCATTCCATCTATCCGATATTACAGAAATATCTATTTCTGTATTATTTCCTGTAGAACCAACAACATATTTTTCTGATGATGAATCACTTTTCATCAATGCTATTCCATTATTTGCACCTGAAGATCCTAATTGACAGCAAATTGTATTATTTCCTGTTACTCTATTCCATTTACATTTAGCTTCTATTGTCCAAGATGAACTGATAGAATAATCGCTATTGTCGGTTTTTAAATATGTGTTATTGCCATTAAAATGAATAGCTTTTCCTATATGACCATCTATGACGTCATCATATGTAATATTTCCATTGATAGCAGATGTGCCTGCACTATCACATACTCTAGCTGTATTTAAATGATATACATGTTCATATCCATTTACCCATACTTTATTTGTTATTGAAGCTCCTGTATCGTTGACAAAATCAGTATTATCTGATTGATTACTATCATAATACAGTTTCAATATTGTATCTTCAGTATTTGATATTTCTGGAATTCGCAAATATAATTGTGCTGATTGTTTTCTTACCAATGTATAATATTCTGGTGGAGTATAATTAGACGTATATGCTATACTATTTTTAACAAATTTTAGATTGCATAAAAATCCGTCATATGATTGTATTGTTCCGTCATATCTATTTTTTCCTATATCTACAAAAAATGTATTTTCTATAGAAAAATTAGGATCCACAGTGGTTGTCTGTAGTTGTTGTCCATCTACATAATTAGACAATGTAGTGCCATCAAAACTCAATACGATATGATGCCAATTTCCATCAGTAATAACAGGTCCCTGATTATATTGTTGATATGAAAATCCATTGCCTCGAACATATGTATGTAATTGTGTTTGATATATATTAAAATGAATCCCTTCAGTGTTATCTATATCCTCATAATGAAATATACCCATATGATTTGTAATGTTGGCGCCGTATCTACGCATCCAACATTCAATACTAAAAGGTTGTTTTTTAGTAGACCAATCAGAACTACTAAAAAAAGCATATCCAGAATTCACAATAAAATTATCCATAGAACATTCAGCTATTGGTGCTGTATCCCATGAATCTAATGATAATTTAACATGAAAATCTGCATCACTGATATTTTGAGAAGTTTTTATTGCATCCCAATTAGTACCATTCCATTTATAAATAGAAAAATCACTACCGGATCTAGTTATTCTTAATTTTCCAGTTGTATCATTTGTCAACAAACAACCAATTTCTGATGATGTCCCTGCTATTTTTGCATATCCAAAATAAGCCCTAGCATCTGATCCACATACTGTATTTGTATGACCTATACTGCAGTGTATATGATTATTATCATCAATTATTGCATATAGATTTAACCCCCAAGAATTAGCATCTACAGTATTTGCAGTATCAAAATCTACTTGTATATCACAATCACCTTTTATTGCATATTTAGATATTATGGAATCATTTACTCCGAGTACTAATTTTTCGTTAGTTACTCTCGCAGCATTATTCACGGTCCATAATTTTTCATTAATACCATCAGAAAAATTATCATCTACATTCATAGACACACAATCAATATTATCAATCGTGCCATCAAATTTTATATTCTTATCCCATTCAAATTTACAACAACTAATATTATTGTTATAATTTATAGGTGTATGTCTATGTGTACTGTCAATAAAAATATCAATTATTTCTCCATGATATTGTATCTCATTAAAATCTAATTGTAACACTGTATTATCATCAATATCATATGGCAATGATAATGTGAAATTTTGAGTATATCTACAATTATTTGATAATCTTATTTTAGATAAATGACAATTACTGATATAAGTGGAACTTAGATTACCTATTTTAAGATCTTCATTGACATTTTGTATTGATGAAAGGGGCGATGTGGCATCTAATAAACCATCAATCCATAATGATATATTGGTTCCATCATAAGTTATAGCTATATGATACCATTTATCAATAGAAAAAGTACTATTAGATTGTATTGCAGTTACATTATTATTAGTGTTAAATATTATTTTACTATTGTATAAACAAATATACCAACCAGGATAACTACCACCTAATGTACATTTGGACATTATGTAGCTGCTATTACTCACAGTATAAAAATTTACAAAGAACTCAATAGTTAAAGGGTTTGTACTATATTGAAAATCTGCATGATCATTAATGATGATATATTTATCACTAGCATTAATAAAAATACTGTTATTTAATTCTGGATAATAATTAAAATCATGTGTTGAAGGGTTGCCATTGACAGTGATGGGATGTTCGGATAAAGAATCATCGGTCTTATTTACCTCATTAAATAGTAATTTTACGTTATTATCTAAATGATCATACCATTTTGATATCTCAACAAAGCATTCTTGACCTGAATTAACGTGCTGAACAGCTAATTTTTTTCTATTTTTTGATATGCCTGATAACCCTGAAATGTCCCCATAATTTAATTTGAAATCATAAACATTTATTTTTGAAATACTGTCAGTTGTACTTGAATAAATACGCACAAACCCTATATCTGTTGCAGATGTAGCTGTCTGCGGAAGTGATACCCAAGTACTGCCATCGAAATAATAAGCAATTACCACATTATTTTCATTACGAACTAATCGCAGACCAGAAGCTGTTATATTTGTTGCTATGCTATCTGATGACCATGTTCCTAAAGAATCATGAGATAATTCAACATAATATGATGATCCATCGTATACTTGTGTTAAGTATATCGCATTTTGTGGATCATATGTAAAAATGGATAATGAGAAGTGCCAATAATTACCTGTGGGGCCATCTAAAATATCAAAATAAATTTCAATATCAAATGGTGAGGGATTTATCATGAATTTGGATATTATAGTTTCATAATCATTTTTCTCTGTCCAAAATAATAATTTATCATTAAAAAATGATGGTGTTTTTTTATATTTTGGAGCAAAGTACCATTTGGCATAATCAATATGATTTCTGAAAGAACTATTTACATCTATTACCTCATCACCGAGATTATCAAAAATAATTGTGCTGTCAAAATCTGTTGTGCCACTATTCTTGCCTATATTTAATAAAACAGGGAAGTTATATAGTGGTTCAGATACTAGATATTTTGATATTGATAATTGAATAATATTATTTTGATCCCAATCATCAAATTTATTTCTTATTATTGGAAAATGATAAGCTGTATTTGTATTATCTTCATCAACAACTATTAGATTATCATTATTTGATTTGTGTGTTACTTGGATCCAATCATTTGAACGCTCAATATTTGATATACGTACTTCACTAATATTGCCATCAAATCTAGATAAATTAACACCACCACCATATTCCGAATATGCCTGTCCTATTGTCCAAGCATTACTATTTGTAGATAGTGATACAGCACTATCACTATCTACATTAATACCATCTAAATATAATTTAGATTGTCCACTTATCTCATTAGATGCTGCAATATAATAATTTGTATTTAATTGTAATGTTCCTCCATATAAATTCACATCTCTATTATAATCATCCCCTATTGATAAACCATAAGAAAGTAAATTTGATGAATTTATCATGATGACCACTGGAAAATCATCATTTGTATTTGCGAAATAAATATTTTTACTGAGAATATGAGCATCTTGTGTTTGTTGTGTGCTCATAGATAAAGAGGTCTCTATCGTATGGGTTATGTAATCATTTGAATTATTAGTATTTATTTTTGCTGAAGTGTTAAAATAAACACCTTTACCGGGGATATCATCAATTATATTGTTTTTTGTAATTCCTGTTCCAGAACCATGAAATTCTGAATTTGTAGAATCTATAAATTCAATAGAACTGAGATGATATACTGCTTTGAAAAACTCATCCCATACATTTTGACTTGGTTTCTTAATTTTCATAAATATCCCAGATTTAAAAAAGATAGATCAACTATTATCATTTGAATGATGTTTTAATCTAAATTTTACAGGGTAATATATTTATGAAATGTTTAGAATTTATTCCGTCATATATGTATGGAGGATCCGATAATTTGTACCGTCAGATACTGTATACCATATTCTATACATATCTTGCTTTTTAATAGCGAAACAAGATGTAGTACCAACGCTATCATATGTACCTTGTATACCTATATCGATAACCATTTGATGATCTGACCAATTTATACCATCTGTAGATATAGCATGAATAATACGATTTACATCATTAGAATCAGTACCAGTATAAAAAATTTCAAAATAGCCATCTTCATATAATACATGTGGTTCACTTATTTTATCACTATCATAAGTACCCATATCATTCAGTTGTATACTCATAGAAAAATCATACCAATTTATACCATCATTTGATAAACAATGCCAAATAGTATAATTATTGGCCGCTGTACAACGAAACCACATATTATATACATTACCTATTAATAATACATATGGCTGTACTACGTAATCATCATCAAAACCTGGTAAATTGCCATAATTTATAATCATTTTATGGTCACGCCAATCTATACCGTCATCTGAAATAGCATGACAAATACGCCAATTTGAATTATCCGAAACTTGATACCACATCTCATATATATTATTGTGATACACCACAGTAGGTGTTGCTGCGTGCACTGTATCGTAGGTGCCTTCTTTATTATAGGGTACTACCATTGTATTTTTTTGCCAACGCAATCCATCATCTGAAATGGCTAGCATTATACGCCAATGTGAATTATCAAAACCACTATAAAATAATACATATTTATCTAATCTCGTATCAAATAATACATCACCATAAGCAGAATGCGATGTATCATAAACGCCATTTTCATTATAATTCACACTCAATGTAGTAGCTGGAGATGTTGTCGCTTTTCCTACAAATGTAATATTGGGACTATTATTTTTATTCGCGTATAATTTTAATTTAGTATCTATTGTATCGGATAAGTAAGGTATTTTTGCCCATAATTCTGCTCTTCCATCGGGTAAATTTTGTCCGGGTATGAATGAACTAGTATATACACATTGATTATAAATTGTTATATTATCCATATAACCTTCTATTGCCCAATTATCACTATTATACGGGTAAATCGCACCTATTGATATGGGATGTGTTCCAATATTCATACTAGTTGATAATGATACAGTACTTCTTAAAATCCCATTAATAAATAATCTAAGATCATTACCGTCATAACTTACAGCTATATGAGACCAAGTATTTTTAGGCACATCACCATCTACTGAATATACACTAACTATAGTGCCTGCATTATCTATGAAATGTTGAAATGAAATTGAACCTGTATCATACCATATTAATGAAAAACTATTTTCATTATTATTCCATATCTCATGTCTCTTATTCAATAAATGAGCAGCGGTATGACCTCCTAAAATATTTACAGGAAATAGATATAGTTCAATAGTATATTCATTGTTAGTAAATGAAAAATCATTTGAATTAGCTATAGTTAGAATGTCAGTATTGCCATCAAAATAAATACTTGTATTTTCAATATATTGATTATCAGAATGTACGACTTGTCCATATACTGTGATAGGTCTATTATTTATTGAATCGTCAATAAAATTATGACCTTGTTCATTCAGTGATCGAATCATTAATAGAACATTTTTATCATATGTATATTGCCAATAATCTATTTCAATAAATGCTTGCTGACCAGCATAATTTTTTAATGTTGATTCACACTGTACCAATTCCAACGCTATCTTTTCACAATTTATATCATCAGATATAACTAATCTACCTTTGTTTATTTTGAAATCATAAAAATCTATCTGAAAACCATGTGCATTGTTTCTGATCAAATATAATTCAATATCAATATCAGAAGTATCAACAGTACTGTTTTGGATATTCACCCAATTACTAGCATCCCCATCTTTTATGTACGTTGACATCTGATTTGCAGATCTAGTAATTTTTAATTTACCATAATTATAGGATCTATTTGTAGGTTTAGTATCTGAACCAGCAAGTCTTGACCACCAACCATTTGTAGTATATGGACCAATAAAATTTTCATTTCCATTATCTGTATAAATTCTTAAAGCACCGAATGCTTCTATATCTCCTGAATAATCATAAAATGATACTTCAATATCAAAATCACCACGTACCTTATATTTTAGTAAGTAATATGCGGCTGCCCATCCAGATACACCATCTCTTCCTATCATACGTAATCTATTATCATAGATATATGATGTTACATCAAATTTAGCAGCATACAAATCCCATAAATTTTTATCAGGTAAATCATAATTATTACCTATAAAATTATCAGATATAGTAGTTAATGGTCTTAATTCTTCTAGTATACGATCCCCCTTATTTTTATCTAATGATATTCTAAAAGGGAAATTTTCTAATGGTGATGGTATATCTGTATTACTGATTATGATATCTAATTTTTTACTCATTCCAACCCTCTAATCCATCATATATTGGTGCGACAGGGTACTGTATTAAATTATCTATATAAGACAATTTCGCCACTCTTATCCATTCTATTGATCTAGCAATATTTGATATACGTACATCATACATTATGCCATCAAAATAATGTCCAGTATCACCCCTACCTAATTGTTGTCTTACATTTGTATAGTCTATAGCAGAAGTATATGCAGACTTATTTTCTATTATGCCATTGAAGAATACAATCAATTCTTGTAAATCATATGTTCCTGCTAAAACGTATTGATTATTTATTCCTTTTGTTGTATGTATAGTCCTGCAAGCTACAGCACCATCTTGTAAACAAAATCTAGTTCCATTTTGACTACAATTTAAATCGTATCCTGCATTGCCACTTATTGACCTATCTACTATAAAACAATCTATATTAGTATTTGAATATGTTGTTCCACTAATATGCGCTTCTACAGTTAATGTATCAGGATTCATATCATTAACTGTATTAAAAATCATATATGTTGAGCTACCATCAAATATAATTCCTGCTCCTCTTTCATGATTATGTATATTATTATAATCAGTAAGATTAAATGGTGTGAGATTATTATCTCTATCAGTTGAATCTAATATAGATGGGAAGCTATTATTTATAATAGTGTTCATGTGACATACAAAAACAAAATTATTGTCCCATACTTGTTTAGCAGGATACGATTTGATATTGCCTGTATAACTTATCACTGATTTTTTGAGATGCAATGTAAAATTATTATCGAATACATTTGATAATGTTGTTTTGATCCATAGTTTAATCAAATCTCGTTCATATGTTTCTATTTCACAATATACTGGTTTATTATCATTGTCAGTAATGATAAAATTTGTTTTTTTGTATATTGGTTTGATAGATATAGTATTTTTTT
>Ga0256913_10000729_pt1 | contig 17010 bp, 12 predicted proteins | sample Axial_MatmetaG_FD_185970 | JGI IMG/M metagenome (GOLD analysis project Ga0256913, IMG submission 185970) | Deep-sea worm associated microbial mat communities from Axial Seamount, Juan de Fuca Ridge, Pacific Ocean - Axial_Mat | ecosystem: Environmental > Aquatic > Marine > Oceanic > Microbial... | reverse complement strand
AGCAGAATCATTTAAAACTGTTAAGCAAAACGATATTGATTTAATTAAAGAAAATAAAGTTCCAATATCAATAATTTTAGGAGAAAAAGATAGGATTGTTAAGCAAGAAAAATTGGAGGAAATAAAGTCGCATCTATGGCGAGAAAAAGTTCAAATAATTTCAGATTCAGGTAATTCTCCTATGTGGGAAAATCCAAAAACTTTTAATTTTTTAATCCAAGAATTTATAAACGATTTGATGTAAGTGTCTTGTAAATTGACTAAAGTCAGAAAAATCATTGAATAGAACGAACATTTTATTTATATTTGCACAGTAAAAATATTAATTAATGCAATATTCTAAAGCTAAAGTAATTTTAATATTATTAATTGTTATCTCAACTCTCGGCTATTCGCAGCGATCGGCAAGATGGAAGCGTATGAGGTATGAGATCTTTTATGGTTTAGGAGCAACTAACTTCATGGGAGAGCTAGGAGGTGCAAACCAAATAGGAACAAACTATGTAAGAGATTTTGAAATTTCTATGACAAGACCTGCTCTTAGTTTAGGTTTTAGGTATAAGTTATTAGAAAATATTTCTGCAAAAGCAATGTTAACCTACGGTTTCCTTAGAGGAGATGACAAAACTACTACTGAACCTGTTAGATCAAACCGAAATCTTAGTTTTTATTCTCCACTTGCCGAATTTGCATTAACAGGAGAATATCATATTACAAGAGAAAGAGTGGGACACCGATATAATCTAAAACGTGTAAGAGGAGTTCGTGGCTTTAAAGTAAATATTTATTTCTTTGGTGGAGTATCATTGTTTTGGTTTAATCCGAAGGGAAAAGACGCAAATGGAAATTGGCACAGTTTACAACCACTTGGAACAGAGGGACAAGGACTTATTCCTACAAGAGAAAAATATAACAGATTGGGAGTCGCAATCCCATTTGGTTTAGGTTTTAAATATGGTCTTGATAGAAAATGGAGTATTGGATTAGAATTTGGTTTAAGAAAAACATTTACCGATTATATTGACGATGTAAGTACAACTTATTATAATAATGATATTATTAAATCTGAGAATGGAGAATTAGCAGCATATTTAGCAGATCCTTCTTCGGGTGATAATCCAAGCTGGACAAGAGGGGGAGAGCAAAGAGGCGATCCAAACGACAAAGATAGTTATATGATTTTAATTGTTAATTTAACATATAAATTAAGAACAAATAGAAAAGGTTTGCCTAAGTTCTAAATTATTTGTATATTAGCGAGTTCAAATATTTATGATATGAAGAAGAAATTTACTTTTGTATTAATTGTGTTATTTTTGGCAGCAGCATATAATGCTAATGCTCAGAAATGGAAACGTGTACGTTACGAAGTTGTGTATGGTTTAGGTCTTAGTAATGCCATGACAGATTTAGGTGGAGCTAACCAAGATGGGACACATTTTTTAAGAGATTTAGAGTTTTCTAAGACAAGACCGGTAATTTATGTAGGCACACGATATAAAATAAAAGAAGAATTTGCAGTTAAATTCACAATGTCTTTTACTTATGTTTCCGGCGATGATGCTTTAACTGAATCTGAAGGTAGAAGAAATAGAAATGCAAGTTTTTCCTCACCTTTATTTGAAACAGCATTACAAGCAGAATATTCTATTATAAAAGAAAAATTTGGAAACAGATATACATTCTCTAATATGAGAAAATTTAGATTAAAAAATGTAAATACATATTTATTTGCAGGTGTTGGTGGCTTTTTCTTTAATCCAACAACTGTAAATCAAGATGTTGCTACAAATAAAAATGAATCTTTTAGTAAAATAAGCGTTTCTTTTCCAATGGGTATTGGATTTAAATATGGAATAAATAGAAAATTATCTTTTGGAATGGAAATAGGACCTCGCTTAACATTAACTGATTATCTTGATGGAATATCTGATATTCATTCTAAAGCTAATGACTCTTATATGTTCCTACTTTTTAGTTTAAATTATAAATTAAGAACTGCTCGTAGTGGTTTTCCAAGATTCTAATAAGTACAATAAACAATTGAAAAATACGTTTACTTAGAAATTTTGGTTAATGAAAAAAATCTTTTTAATTATTATCCTCGTGTGGGGTTCATTGAATTTGTATTCACAAAAATCAATAGACTTAGGATTCTTTGGAGGAGGTAGTTATTATCAAGGCGATTTAAATAAAAGTAGATTATTTTATCAAATGCATCTTGCAGGAGGGGCTTTTCTTCGTTATAATTTTAACAAAAGATGGTCGGCTCGTGGTAATATTTATGGAGGTAGGATTTCGGCTGACGATAAAGATTTTAATAATGAATATCAACAAATTAGAGGCTTTGAATTTAATACTCTATTTTTTGAATTAATGGGGCAAATGGAATTTAATTTTTTACCTTATACCATAGGTAACGATAAAACCCCATTTACACCTTATATAGCTTTTGGACTAGGAGGAATCTTATTTTCTGATGCAACAAAGCCAATGCAAATAGGTATTCCAATGGCTTTTGGCTTTAAATTTAATCTTAATAAAGACATTGGTTTAGGTATTGTTTGGAACTACAGAAAAACCTTTACTGATGGTGTAGATAGAGTGACAAATTATGAAAGTTTACCTGAGTATTCTGATGCTAACTCTGTTTACGATAAACAATTAGGATATAGAAATGATAATGATTGGTACTCAATTATAGGGGTGTTTTTAACATTTAAAATATCTCCTAACAAACATAAATGTCATACATATTCGTATTAAACTATGGTTGATAAAAAAGATCTTGATAAAGAAAAAATCCCAAAACACATTGCAATTATAATGGATGGAAATGGGAGATGGGCAAAAAAACATGGTAATGAACGAGTATTTGGGCACAAGCATGGAGTTAAATCAGTAAAAAAAGTAGTAGAAATTTCGGCAGAACTAGGTGTCGAATTTTTAACTTTATACGCATTTTCTACAGAAAATTGGAAAAGACCAAAATACGAGGTTGATGCATTAATGTCAATTCTTGTAAATGCATTACACTCAGAAATTGCTCTATTAAATGATAATAATATTGTTTTAGGAACAATTGGTAATACAGAAAGTTTGCCTAAAGATGTTCAAGATGAGTTAAATGAGGCAATAAGTGCAACATCAAAAAATACCGGATTAAAATTAATAATTGCACTAAGTTACAGTTCTCGTTGGGAAATAATTAGAGCTGTAAAAAATATCGCAAAAGATATTACCGAAAATAAATTTGCTATAGAAGATATAAATGACGATTTATTTAAGAATTACCTTTGTACAGCAAACACTCCTGATCCGGAGTTGGTTATAAGAACAAGTGGAGAAAAAAGAATAAGTAATTTTTTATTATGGCAAATATCTTATGCAGAATTTTATTTTACTGAAAAGTTATGGCCGGATTTTGGTAAAGATGATTTAATAAATGCTATCTTTGAATTCCAAAATCGAGAAAGAAGATTTGGAAAAACAGGAGATCAAGTAAAAAGTAAGTAAACCATGATAAATAGGTCGTTTTTAATATTTCTATTTTCAATAATTATTACATTTTCTTATGCTCAGATTGGGCTAAATAATGCTAATAATATAAATTATTCTGCACCCAAAGAATATGAAATTGGAGGGATAACAGTATCCGGAATAAAATATCTTGACGAAACAGCTTTAATAAGTTTATCCGGTTTGGCAGTTGGAGATAAAATTCAAGTACCCGGAGAAGAAGTAACAAAAGCAATTGAAAAACTTTGGAAACAAGGGCTTTTTTCTGATGTAAAAATTAAAGCAGTTAAATATGTTGGAAATACAATCTTTTTAAATATATATCTGCAAGAAAGACCGCGACTATCTAAATTTGCATTTAGAGGAGTAAAAAAATCTGAAGCCGATGATTTACGCGAAGACCTAAGACTTGTAAAAGGCATGCAAGTTACTGATAATATTGTAAATACATCTAAATATAGAATTAGAAATTATTTTATCGACAAAGGATATTATAATTGTGAGGTTGATATAGTTCAGAAAGACGACACAACACTATTGAATAATATTATTCTTATTTTTAACATAAAGAAAAAAAGCAAAGTAAAAATAAAAGAAATAGTTTTTGAAGGAAACAATCAAACAAAAATGCAAAAAAATCTTTTAATTTTTGAAACAGAAGTCCCTGTTGTTAGTGCAAAAAAAATGAGGCATTTAATGAAAGACACAAAACAAAAGAGTATTTCTCATATATTTAAAACATCAAAATTTATAGAAAGTAACTACAAAACAGATAAACAAAAAATTATAGCACGTTATAACTCTTTAGGTTATAGAGATGCACAAATAGTTGAAGATTCTGTTTATAGAGTTGATGATGAACTTTTGGGAATTTATATTAAAATTGAAGAAGGAAAGAAATATTACTTTGGAGATATAACTTGGGTTGGTAACTCAAAATACCCATCTTCATTACTATCTAGAGCAATTGAAATAAAACATGGTGATGTTTACAATCAAGAATTATTAGATAATCGTCTTTTTGTAGATGAAAACAGTGTAAGTTCAATATATTTAGATAATGGGTATTTATTTTTCTCTGTAACACCAGTTGAAACCTCAGTTAATGGTGATACAATAAATATTGAAATGCGTGTTTACGAAGGAAAACAAGCAAGAATAAAAAATGTTACAATTGTAGGAAACACAAAGACTCATGAACATGTAATTCGCCGCGAAATAAGAACAAAACCAGGGCAATTATTTTCTCGTTCCGATATTATTAGAACACAAAGAGAACTTGCTCAGTTAGGATATTTTAACCCAGAAAAGTTAAATGTAAACCCTAAGCCAAATCCTGTAGACGGAACAGTAGACTTAGAATATATTGTTGAAGAAAAACCATCAGACCAGATTGAACTTTCCGGTGGTTGGGGTGCTCAAATGATTGTTGGAACACTTGGTTTGTCTTTTAATAATTTTTCTTTAAGAAATTTCTTTAAAGGTTCAGCATGGACACCGCTTCCATCGGGTGACGGACAAAAATTAAGCTTAAGGGCACAAACAAATGGTATATATTATCAAGCATATAGTATGTCGTTTGTAGAACCATGGTTAGGAGGTAAAAAACCTAACTCCTTAACTACAACATTCTACCATAATATATATACAAATGGAAGAAAAGTATCAGATCCAGGACGTGAATCAATGTCAATAACAGGTGTTGCAGTTGGTCTTGGTAGAAGATTAAAATGGCCTGACGATTTCTTTACCTTATATAATGAATTAAGCTATCAATTATACGATTTAAATAATTATAACTATCAAGCTTTATTTAAATTTACTGATGGAATAGCAAATAATATCAGTTTTAAAACTGTATTAATGCGTAACTCTGTAGATCAGCCAATTTATCCACGTAGAGGAAACATGTTCTCTATTTCGTTACAGTTAACACCTCCATACTCAATATTTAATGGTAAAGATTATACAGTAATGAATGATAAGGAGAGATACAAATTTGTTGAGTATCATAAATGGAAATTTAATGCAGCTTGGTATCAAAGCATTGTTGGTGATTTAGTTGTAACAGCACGAGCCGAAATAGGAATATTAGGGATTTATAATCATGAAGTTGGACCATCTCCTTTCGAAGGATTTAATGTTGGTGGTGATGGATTAATGAGTTACAATATTTCGGGAACAGAAACAATTGCATTAAGAGGATATTCAAACGGTTCGTTAACACCGGCACAAGGTGGTAATGCATATACAAAATACACTTTGGAATTACGTTATCCATTATCACTAAATCCGAGTGCAACTCTTTATGGATTAGCATTCTTAGAAGCAGGAAATGCATGGTATGAGTTTAGCGAAATTAACCCATTTGCAGCATATAGAGCAGCCGGTGTTGGTGTAAGAATTTTCTTACCAATGTTTGGTAAACTTGGAGTTGATTGGGGATATGGTTTCGATCCTATTTACGGAAATCCAACTGCATCAGGAAGTCAGTTCCACTTTATTATTGGACAAAATTTTTAATTTAGCACGAAATTTGATTTAACATAAAAATAAATTTAAAAACTTAAAATTATGAAAAAAATATTTTTATTATTAGTATTTGTTTTTACAATGAGTTTGGGATTTTCGCAAAGATATGCGTATGTTGATACAGAATATATCCTAAAAAATATTCCTGCATATTCTGCAGCACAAGAACAACTTGACAATTTAGCTGTAGAGTGGCAAAAAGAAATTGAAGATATATATTCTCAAATAGATAAAATGTACAAAGATTTTCAGGCAGAAAAAGTTCTTTTAACAGAAGAAATGCGAACTAAACGAGAAAATGCAATAATAGATAAAGAAAAAGAAGCAAAGAAAATCCAAAAACAATATTTTGGTGCTGAAGGTGAGCTTTATAAAAAAAGGCAAGAATTAATAAAACCAATTCAAGATGATATTTTTAATACTGTTAAAGAAATTGCGAGCGAAGGTAATTATGCGGTAATTTTTGATACTGCGGGAAATATGTCAATGCTTTATACTGATCCAAAATATGACAAAAGTGATGAAGTTTTAGAAAAACTAGGTTACAAAAACTAAAAAGACTATTTTTATAATATAACCCTTCAGGTATTTTACTTGAAGGGTTTTTTGTTTATTTTTACAAAATGTATAACAACGAGTATTTTATGAAAGAAGCATTGAAAGAAGCACAAAAAGCTTTTAATGCTGATGAAGTTCCTGTTGGTGCAGTGGTAGTATGCAATAACACAATTATTTCACGTGCATATAATCAAACAGAACTATTAAAAGATGTAACTGCTCATGCAGAAATTATTGCAATAACTTCTGCTCAAGAATTTCTACAAAGTAAATTCTTAAATGAATGCGAGTTATATGTAACACTAGAACCCTGTGTAATGTGTGCCGGAGCATCGTATTGGGCTCGCTTTAAGAAAGTTGTTTATGGTGCTAGAGATGAAAAACGTGGGTTTTCAAACTTGCAAGCACAGGTTTTACATCCAAAAACAGAACTTGTATTTGGTATTTTAGAAAATGAATGTTCTGCAATTCTTAAAGATTTCTTTCAAAACAAAAGAAAATAAAAAAGACCTTAAACATAATGTCTAAGGTCTAAATTCTAATATCTAATTTCCATTAAAACTATTCTAAACTACCAATAGCTTTTTCTACTTCTTCTAAAATTTCAGCAGATTCTACTAATTTTTGCATAGTAGTATGGTCAGGATATAAAGGCCTATCAATATCTAAGAAATCAATATGCTTTCTTATGATATCTTTAGCGGTTTGAGTTCCTTTTCCAGGTTTGTAATCTCTTAAATCTAGAGCTTGAGAAGCTGCCATAAATTCAATTCCAATTACTCCGTAAGCATTTTCTAGAATTTGTCTGTTTTTAATAGCAACAGTCATTCCCATTGATACAAAATCTTCTTGATCGGCAGCTGCCGGAATACTTTGAATACTAGCAGGAGTAGAAAGAATTTTTTGCTCTACAATTAAACTATCGGCAGTATATTGGCTTAACATTAATCCTGAGAATAAACCCGGTTTCTTTGTCAAAAATGGAGGTAATCCAACGCTTAACGCAACATTGTTTAATCTGTTCATTCTTCTTTCGGAAATAACACTAACCATAGTGATAGCACTACTAATCATATCCATTGGCAATGCAACAGGTGTTCCTTGGAAATTTGCTCCCGATAAAGATAGATTTTCTTCGGGAATAAATATTGGGTTGTCGCCAACTCCGTTTAATTCTATTTCTACTTGCGATTTTGCATAAGCTAATGCATCGTGTGCTGCACCAATAACTTGTGGTGTAGATCGCATAGAGTATGCGTCTTGTACTTTTATTTCAATTTTACCGCTTAATAAATCGCTACCTTCTGTCATTTTTCTAATAACAGCAGCAGATCTAACAGCTCCATTAAAACCTCTAAGCTCATGTATTTGAGTAGAATATGGTTTTAGATTTGCTTTTAAAGCTTCTAAAGACATTGCAGCAGCAATTTCTGCTTGTTTGAATAAACGATTTGTATCGTAAATTAAAATAGCACTCATTGCAGTAAGTACATTAGAGCCATTTATTGTTCCTAAACCATCTCTAGCTTCTAAACCGGGAATAGGAATTCCTGCTTTATCCATTGCTTCTTTACCCGACATTAGCTCACCTTTATAAAAAGCTTTTCCTTCGCCCATTAACAAAAGAGCAATTTGTGCCATTGGAGCTAAATCTCCACTTGCACCAACCGAACCTTTTTGGCAAATAAAAGGAGTAACTCCTTTGTTTAGCATTTCAACTAATGTTAAAGTAATTTCGGGTCTAATTCCCGAATGCCCTTTTGCATGAACATTAATTCTGCCAAGAATTGCACCTCTAACATATTCAATAGGAGCAGGGTCGCCAATCCCCGCTGCATGATTATAAATTAAAAATTTCTGAAAATCTTTAATTTCTTGTTCGTTAAGTTTAACCTCAGAAAACTCGCCTATTCCTGTGTTAATACCATACATAGTTTCGTCGTTGGCAATTTTATCTTCTACCATTTTACGACAAACTTTTATCTTTTCTATTGCATCTTTATGCAATTCCACTTTTTGGTTATTACGAGCTACATTTACTACGTCTTCAACAGTAAGCTCATACCCTGTAATAATATATGTCATTTTACTCTCATTTTTGTGAATTGTAAAACTAATTAAATCTATTGATTTTATAACAATACTTTTGTCATATTTTTAAAAAAAAGTTCTCACTTTAAAAAATGAGAACTTTTGTGGGAAGGGCAGGATTCGAACCTACGAAGGCTGAGCCAACAGATTTACAGTCTGCCCCGTTTGACCGCTTCGGTACCTTCCCTTAATATTACAAAATAATTAGAGCCGATGGAGGGATTCGAACCCACGACCTGCTGATTACAAATCAGCTGCTCTGACCAACTGAGCTACATCGGCAAAAACCTTATTTTGAAAGGCGGTGCAAATCTAAATATTTTTTTTTAACTTCAAAACTTTTTTTAAAGCTTATAACAAATATTTTTCTTATGCTTTTTTTTGATAGTGAGATTCAATTAATTAGTGTTTTTTGTGTTGATAAAAATAATTTTAACAAGTCTTTTTTTTATCTATATTTATTAAAAATAAATATATCTTTGCATATATGATTAACCAAAAAGATGTAGATTTAATAATAAATGCTTTCTCAGAAAATTCTAGTTATAATTTCACAGGATACTCAGAGAAATCTTTTCATAGAAGAATAGAGAAAATATTGGTTAGTTTAAATATTTCAGCCGATAAATTGGCTTTTAAAATTGCAAATAACAAACCTTTCCTTCAAAAAATTAAAAATGATATCACAGTAAATACAACTGAATTGTTTAGAGATAAAGAAATTTGGAAGTATGTTAATGATATTATTATTCCAAAAATTAAAAAGAAAAAAGAAATTTCTATATGGCATGCAGGTTGTTCATCGGGCGAAGAGGCTTATTCTATGATGGTTTTACTGCATACTTATGGTTTGTTAGATAAAACTAAAATAATTGCTACCGATTTAAACGATAAGATAATTGAACTTGCAAAAACAGCCGAGTATAAAAATAATATTATAGCAGATTATCATAAAAATTTTGATTTGGTTTTTGATGAGATAAAAAATTTGCCAAAGAAACCTGTTATTAAAGATTATTTCGATTTTGATGAAAAAACAAATATTCTTAAGTTGAAATCATTTATGAGAAATAGGGTGGAATTTATTAATCACGATTTAGTTAATGACAACCCCAAAATTGATAAAAAATTTGATGTAATTTTTTGTAGAAACGTATTAATTTATTTTAATATGGATTTACAAACAATTATTATAAATAATTTTTATGATAAACTTAATGATAATGGAAATATTGTACTTGGAGCTCACGAATGTATTTTAAGTCCGTTAGAAAAAAAGTTTATTAAAACAAGTACAATATATACAAAAAAAGTTCAGAATTAATTCTGAACTTTTTTTGTAATCTTACTTTAAACTTTCTACTAATTTACAGGGGAAACCTATAGATTTGCAAAATCAAATATTAACTATTTTTTTATATCTTTAATAAAGTATTAAAAAAGAAAAGTGTTTGAACGAGTTTAGGAGTGAGTTCTTTTCTTTTCAGTGAAGGCTTTGTATTTTTAGCAAATTTACTGGCAGCGGTGGCTTTTTGTTTAGTTCTCAGCTATTGGAAAAGTAAAAGCCTGTCTGGCTTGAAGACATAATAAATATTACAGAGTGTTTTTTTATATTAAAGTATAAATTTGCCCTATACTAATTTATTACTATCTTTGCAAATTCATAAAATTAAGAATAGAAATGGATAGAAATTCTATAATTGGGGTAGTACTGATTGGTGTAATTTTAATAGGATACAGCATATTTACTCAACCATCTGCCGAAGAAATTGCAGCAAAAAAGCAAAAGGCAGATTCATTAGAAATAGTGCGTTTAGAAACAGAAAAACAATTTAAGCTAGATTCTATTGCATCGGCAAATAAAACAATGGAAATAGATTCTTCTGTTGTTGACAGCACTGTTGTAGATTCTGTTGCAACTGATAGTATTAATACTATTGCAAGCAACAATAAATTTGGTGTTTTTGCTGAAGCTACAAAAGGAGAAGACGAATATTATACCATTGAAAATGATTTGTTGAAATTAAAAATTTCTTCAAAAGCAGGTAGAATTGTAGAAGCAACTGTTAAAGATTATAAAACATACGATAGCTTACCTTTAAATCTTATTAGAGAAAAATCCAGTAAATTTAATTTGAGTTTCTTTGTAGGAAACCTTGTAATACAAACCGAAGATTTGTATTTTAAACCTATTAAAAATGATGATAAAAAGATTGTTTTAAGAGCAAATGCAGGTAGTGAGGATAAATATATCGAATATTCTTATGATTTAAGTAAGAATAATTATTTCTTAGATTTTGATATTAGTTTTAATGGATTAAACGAGATTATTCCTGAAAATAGAGATTTTATCACACTAAATTGGGAACAAGATATTCCAAAACAAGAGTTAGGCGGAAAAAATGAAAACACATATACAACTATATATTATAAGCCACTTTTAGAAGATCCTGATTATTTAAGTGAAACATCAGATAAAACTGAAGATATCAATGTAGGAATTAGGTGGATATCTTTTAAAGATCAGTTCTTCTCTTCAACTTTAATATCTAAGAACAATGGTTTTTTAGATGCAAGATTAGAAACAAAAATATTATATGAAGAAAATCCAGATGTAATTAAAAATGTAAAAGCAGAAATTTCATTACCATTTAAAGGCAGAAAACAAGAAACAAATTCGTTCTATTTTTATTTAGGACCAAACAAATATAAAACATTAGCAAACTATAGCAAACCGGAGTTTACCGGATTAGAAGAAGAACTTAACCTTCAAAAACTTATTCCTTTAGGATGGGGTATTTTTTCTTGGGTAAACAGATTTGCAATTATCCCTATTTTTAATTTCTTGAACTCGTTTATATCAAACTATGGTTTAATAATTTTCTTATTAACCGTTATTATTAAACTTGTATTATTCCCTCTAACATACAAATCATACCTGTCAACTGCAAAAATGAGAGTTTTAAAACCTCAAATTGACGAGATAAATAAAAAGATACCGAAAGATAAACCAATGGAACGCCAACAAGCTACAATGGCATTATATAAGAAAGTTGGAGTAAATCCAATGGGTGGATGTTTGCCAATGTTATTACAATTCCCTATTCTTTTGGCAATGTTTAGATTCTTCCCTGCTTCAATAGAGCTTAGACAGCAATCATTCCTTTGGGCACACGATTTATCAACTTACGATAGTATTTTAGACTTACCGTTTACAATACCTATTTATGGAGCACACATTAGTTTATTTACTATATTAATGACAGTTTCTACTTTGCTTTATACAAAAATGCAAAACGAAATGAACTCTGCAAATGCATCAATGCCGGGAATGAAGCAAATGATGTATATAATGCCTATTATGTTTATGGTAATGCTTAATAATTATTCATCAGGTTTAACATATTACTATTTCTTGGCAAATATGATTACTTTTAGTCAGATGTATTTTATTAAGTCTAGAATAAATGATGAGGATATCTTAAAAAAATTAGAAACATCTAAAAAGAAAGTTAAAAAACCAAGTAAATTCCAGCAAAGAATTGAAGAAATGGCTAAACAAAGAGGTAAATAGTCATTATTTTTAAATAAGATTTTTATTAAATTATTTCACTTTAGTCAAAAAAATTTGGCTAGTAAATAAATTTTTTGTATATTTATAGGCTAATTTAATTTTAAAATACATGATTATGTGGAGAGCGATATTGATTTTTGTTTTATTCTTTAGTGTTAACACTGGTTTTTCGCAAACTGTTATTGAAATGGCAAGTCCATTAGATGCAAATGTTGTTTTATTAGAAGTTGATTCACCTGATAAAGCTGATTTAATTGTTTACAAAACAAGTGATAAAAAACTAATCCAAGAATATAACTGCAAGTGGAAATTTAAAGCTTGGGGTTTTAGTAATTTTTCAATTTATATAACTAAAGATGCGAATGATGAACTTTTGATGGACGAAGAAACAGGTCGTAAAAAAGAAATAAACGGTAAAGTTTATTTTACTGATGATGTAAATCAGGCCGGATACAAAAACCCTGAGTTTAGATTAGAAGGTGTATTTAGAAAAGTTGCTGATAATTCTGAAGAGGAATAATAATTTTACAAAAAAATCCAAAAGCCCGCTTATTACGGGCTTTTTTTTATATCATTTTTTGACGTTTTAAAAGATAAGGCAGAAGTATTTGATCGAAACTTTCGTTGATATCCACTTCAATAAATCCAATATTATATTGTCCACATTTTAACTTTATCTGTTTTTGAAATTCGGAAAACCTTTTATTTACAATTTCTTTAACCTCATTTGGACTTAATTTCACCTCTTTGTTAGTTTCTAAATCAACAAATTTATGAGGTCTATTATTGAAATTAAATTCTTCTTCAGTAATTTTATCTTTTAAATGAAAAATAATAATCTCGTTTTGTTTAAACCTAAGATGGTTTAGAGACTCAAATAAATCATCTAGCTTATCAGTTTCAAGCATGTCGCTAAAAATAATAACTAAAGAACGTTTGTGAATTCGTTCGGCAAGTTCGTGCAACAATACAGACATATTTGTTCCCCTAGACTTTTCATTATTGTTCAATAAAGCTTCTAGCTGAGAATAAATTAATGAATTATTACGTGCAGAAAGTTTTGCGTCAATATGAAATTCTATTTCTTCTGAAACTAAACTTAAACCAACTGCATCACGTTGACGTTTCAATAAGTTTATTAGAGCAGCCGAGGAAAAAATGCTAAAGTTTAATTTGTTTATTTTTTCGTTAAACGGATACATCATAGAAGAAGAAGTGTCGATAATTATTTGACACCTGAGATTTGTTTCCTCTTCGTATCTTTTTACAAATAGTTTTTCGGTTCTTGCAAAAAGTTTCCAATCAATATGCTTTGTGCTTTCACCGGTATTGTAAATCCTATGTTCGGCAAATTCCACCGAAAAACCATGATATGGACTTCTGTGTAAACCTGTTATAAACCCTTCAACAAGTTGCTTAGCAATAAAATCAATATTTTTAAATTGCTCAGAATTATATATCTCTTGTAAATCTCTCAATTTTATATCTATAATTTGATTACAAGATTAATAAATTAAATAATTATTTCATCAAAAAATATTATAAATATTGATAATTTATTTTGTATAAATATTAATTTTAAATAAAAAATAGTTATTTTGCGGTGTTAATGAAATATATAAATAACATACTGGTATTATTACTGTTTTTTATTGGTGCACAAGCACAAATAAACAAAAATGGTGTTCCTCTAATAACTAATTATGAAGCAGAGGATTATGATGCTCATGTTCAGAATTGGGCAATAATACAAGACAACAGAGCTTATATGTACTTTGGAAATACTCACGGTATTTTAGAATACAATGGAAAATCGTGGAGAAAAATTGAGACTAGTAATAACTCAATGGTACGTTCATTAGCTGTTGCCACCTCCTCTAACACCGTTTTTGTTGGTGCAGTTGATGAGTTTGGTTATTTGGCTCCAAATGAAATAGGTCTCTTAGAATATAAATCATTATTTCAGAAACTAGATATCAATCAGAAAATTGGAGATGTTTGGAAAACATATACAAAGGGAGATACAGCATATTTTTGTACCTATGATAATATATTTATATTTAATAAATTTGAATTCGTAAAAAAGATTAATCTTATAAAACGCTCAACAGGATTTTCGTATCTTATTGGTAATGATATTTATGTAAGTAATCTAGAGTATGGTTTATTAAAAATATCAAAAGACACATTAGTAAATATCAATGGTGGTGAGTTTTATAAAGAGAAAAACATATCATCAATAATAAAAATAAATAAAGATAAATTTTTAATAACAACATTTCAAAAAGGAGCATTTATTTTTAATTTAAAGACCGGAGAGTCAGAGCAGTTTTTTAATGACGAAGTAATGAGTATTGCATTAAAAGGAGTGTTGTATCATGCAATTAAACTAAATAATGGAGATTTTGCCTTCGCATTAGTTTATAATGGTTTATTAATAACAGATAAAAAAGGAAATATCGTAAACCATCTAACTGATAATGATGGACTTTACGGTGACAACATGTTGTTTTATCTATATCAAAGAGACGGTCCTTTGTGGGTAGCAAAAAACACAGGTATATCAAAACTTCAAGTAAATATTCCATTAAACTATTATAAAATATCAGAAAATTTAGGTAGTGCTATAAATAGTATTATAGAATATAACGGAGTATTATACATAGGAACTGATGATGGTGTTTATTATATTTCGAATAAAGAAATAAAACCTATATTAAAGAAAACATCAATTAACATTCAGGTTTGGGATTTCATTAAATTTAAATATAAAGATGAAGAATTCTTGATGGCAGGAACCGTAAAAGGTGTTTTCGAAATAAAAGATACTTCTGATATTGTTGAGATTAAACAAAATATTAATAAAACAAATATAAAAGAAGAAGATATAAGAAGTGATTTTTATGCAAATAAATTATATCAAATCTCTAACAAACCATATTTATTAATATGTAGTGAGAATTATATAATATCTCTAAAATATGTTGGTAATTCAAAATGGGATAATTATAAAAAATATATTGATTTAAATGCTGGTGTTAAAGAAATAATTCCGGATAAACAAGGAAACTTATGGATGGGTACAACCCTATCGGGCATTATAAAAGCAAAATTTACCGACACATTAAAAATAATAAAAAAATATGATAAAAAACAAGGTTTAAATAATCTTAAAAATGTAAGCCCACTTATATATAATAATAAAGTTTACTTTATAAATCTTGATGGAATATATGTTTTAGAAAATGAGAAACTTAAAAAAACAGGAATTGCAGGTTTAGGTGCAGATACACCAATTCATTCAGTTTATTATTTAGGTAACGGAAAAATTACTTTTATAGTTGATAAGACCGATAAAAAAAGAAAGGTTTACATCTTTGATTCAAAGAAAAATGTATTAGATACAGTATCGTTAAACAACTTGCCTGATTCAAAAAAAGATGCTTATATAATTGAACCGGAACTAAATAAACTAATTGTTGCTTACGGAAAAAAGTTATTTTATATTAACTATAATAAAGTAGATTCGTATAGAAAAGTACCGGCACCAATTTTCAGACAAATACTACTTAAAAACGATGAACCACTTTTTGAAGGAATTTATGTTAAATCTGACAAAGAGGATACTTTAACTAATATTATTACATTAAAAACTCAAACTGATGATATTATCCCTATATTAAAATATAGCCAAAACGAATTAAAATTTGTTTTCTTTTCTCCATTCTATAACAAAGAAGACAGATTGCTCTATAGTTATATTTTAGAAGGTAATGACGATGAGTGGACAAAATGGTCGAAAGAAAATTTTGCAATAAAAAACAACCTTCAAGAAGGCGATTATATTTTTAAAGTAAAATCTAAAAATCTTTATGGAGAAATTAGTGAAGTTGCAGAATTCAAATTTACAATATTGCCACCATGGTATAGAACTATATGGATGTATATTGTATACACAATATTAGGTTTAGCAGCAATTGTTTTTATTGTTTATTTAAATAGTAGAAGATTAATAAAAGAAAAACTCAGACTAGAGCAAATTGTAAAAGAAAGAACTGCCGAAGTAGTAGCACAAAAAACAGAAATTGAAGCACAAAGAGATGAAATTGTTGCTCAACGTGATTTAGTAATGGAACAAAAAGAGCACATAGAACTAATACACGAAGAAATTACTGATAGTATTCATTATGCTAAGCGAATACAACGAGCAATTTTACCTGATGAAGAACATGTAAATTCTGCAGTACCGGAACATTTTATACTTTTTAAACCAAAAGATATTGTTAGTGGAGATTACTATTGGGCATCGGTTCTTAAATCTGAAAATAAAGTAAACAAAGACTTAATAGGGAAACTTGTAATTACTGCTGCAGATTGTACAGGACATGGTGTACCGGGAGCATTTATGAGTATGCTTGGTGTGAGTTTTTTAAATGAGATTGTTAACGAAAAAGGCGTAGACAGACCAGATTTAATCCTTAATATGATGAGAGAAAATGTAATCTCATCATTGCAACAAAAAGGAGCAGAAGGAGAACAAAAAGATGGTATGGATATGTCGCTTTGTGTTATAGATATTGAACAAATGAAACTACAATATGCAGGAGCAAATAATCCTGTGTATATTATAAGAAATAAAGAATTACCGGAAATCATACTTAATAACGATGATGCCGAAACAAAAGAAATTGAAGGAGAAAAATACAAGTTAAAAGAAGTGAAGGCAGATAAAATGC
>Ga0256913_10000728_pt1 | contig 17012 bp, 15 predicted proteins | sample Axial_MatmetaG_FD_185970 | JGI IMG/M metagenome (GOLD analysis project Ga0256913, IMG submission 185970) | Deep-sea worm associated microbial mat communities from Axial Seamount, Juan de Fuca Ridge, Pacific Ocean - Axial_Mat | ecosystem: Environmental > Aquatic > Marine > Oceanic > Microbial... | reverse complement strand
AAGCTGCAACAAAATCCGTTGTGATTATATCAGTTACTGTTCTTTTTGCGGATTTTATTTTAACAAAGATTTTTTATGAGATAATTAAATGAAAAAATTAATTGAAATGAAAAATGTATCATTTGGATACTCTTCCGAAAAAAAGATTTTGGAAAATATTTCTATAACTCTTTTTGAAGGGGAAACTCTTGTAATTATGGGGGGAAGCGGCAGTGGTAAGAGTACTATTTTAAGATTATTATTAGGATTAAATTTGCCGGATTCCGGTGCTATTAGTATTTTAAATGAAGATGTTACCGGTTTTTCCGAAAGTGAGTGGTTAAATGTCAGAAAGAAAATTGGAATGGTATTTCAAGATGGAGCCCTTTTTGATTTTATGAATATTAGGGAAAATGTAGGGTATAGACTTTATGAAGAGAATTTGTCGGAAAAAGAGATTGAGAAAGTTGTTTTGGAAAAACTTTCAATTGTAAATATGAACGGAACAATAGAGATGATGCCGTCAGATCTTAGTGGTGGTATGAAACGAAGAATTGCCATTGCAAGAGCATTAGTAGGGGAACCTATTATGTTGTTTTATGATGAACCTACAACCGGTTTAGATCCTATTACAGCTAAACAAATTGTTAAGCATATTAATTATCTGCGTGATACACTTAATGTTGGTTCTATTATTGTTACACATGAATTGAAGTACGCTTTTATGCTTGCAGACAGAATAATTATGATTGGAGACGGTCACATTATTTTTGAAGGATCGGTAGAGAGTCTTCAAAAATCAGAAAATGATTATATAAAAGAATTTATTTTATAAAGGTGAGAAAATGGATAAAAAAGAGTATTCGTTAAGTAAACTAAAAGTTGGATTGGTAGTTTTTTTTGCAATAATTGTATTGTTAATGGCAGTTTTTATGGTTGGGAATAAAAATGGTGTTTTTTCAAAATATTATACTATTAAGGCTCCATTTCCAAAAGTTAATGGTCTTGTAATTGGTTCTCCGGTTTGGTTATCCGGTTTTGAAGTAGGATTTGTTCATAATATTGAATTTCCTGTAAATAATGATAGTAAAAATTTAATTGTTGTATTGAAAATTAGAGAAGAGTACAGTAAATATATAAGAAAGGATTCAAAAGCTTTTATTGAGACTAAAGGGTTATTAGGTAATAAAATTATTTCTATTTCAATTGGATCAAAAGGTGAGTCTTTGAAAGAAGGAACTATTATTCAGACTGTACCGCCTTTGGATATTACCGAGTTAGTATCAAATACGACTAGTTCTCTGAAAAATCTTCAAGAAATTATTGAAGCCTTACGGGGAATTACTACTTCAATACAAAAAGGAGAAGGAAGTGCAGGAAAGTTGATACATGATCAAGATTTTTATGATAGACTTGTTAATGTTGTAAATAATCTTTCAAAATTTACCGATAAGATTAACCGTAAGGATTCAACTTTGGGAAGAGTTTTAAATGATACGGAATTGTATGATAATACCAATAAGATTATTCTTTCGGCAAATAAAGGAGAGGGAACTATAGGGAAATTGTTGCATGATCCTGAACCTTTTGATAAAATGAATAAGTTAATAACTAGACTTGATAAGTTGTTGGCATATATAGAAAATGGCAACGGAAATGTTGGTAAAGCGATAAAAAAGGATGAAGTATACAATGAAATGTTAAAAACAATCAACGAAACAAATAAAACATTATTAAATATTCAGGAATTAATACAAGATATGAAGGTTCATCCTCAAAAATATTTTAAAATAAAGGTGTTCTGATGGAAAAGAAAAAAAAACTTAATATAACTAAAAATACTAAACTTAAAGAGTTATTTAAAGTTTATCCTAATTTAAAAACATTATTTCTAAAAGAAAATATGGACTGTCTTCGTTGTATGGGATTAAAACAAGAGACAATAAGACATGCCGCTGAAAATCATGGAATAATGTTAGAAGTATTATTGGATAAAATTAAAAATGAGATAGAAAAATAACCCTGTGACCGATAAAATTAATTCTGATTATTTGAAAAAACCTTTATTAAATGCTCTTTCTGTGTCAAATAAAATATCCACTATAAAAGGAATTAAAAATTTTTATTTTAGCTTAATAAATGAAGCAGTTGATAAAAGATTAAGGTTATTGATTATTCATATTGCAAATCTTTTAGAAACATTTGACGGTGTTACAGATGGGGATGAAAGAGAAAAAATAATAAAGAATTGTTTAAAATCAATAGATGAATATGAAAAAGGTTTTTTTAAAAAAACAATAAATAAGGAATATTTTTTCGACAGAGATTTTTTTAATTATTATTTTGACTATTTAGAAGATATTTCTAATAATTTTATAAAATATAAAAAAAAATACGGATTATATACCAATAAAGATCTATTGAATTTTTTACCTAAAAAATATGTTGATAGGAGAAATTTTTTACCTATTTTAAATGCACCAATAAATAGTGAAGTTGTTGTTTCAGGTAAGATAGTAAAGAAAGGAGTTGTTTTTCTCAAAGGAAGAAGGAGAATTTATGAGGCAATTATTCAAGATAAAACCGGAATGTTAAAATTAACTTGGTTTAATTTTAACAAATCATATCCGGAATCTGTTTTACAGGAAAATAAAGTACTTTTTTTCTTTGGTAAAATTACACATGATAGATATACTAATCTCAAGAATATTATTCATCCTGATATAATAACAAATCTCTCAAATTTAACTGCTGGAATATATCCGGTATATCCTTCTGAAAGATATTTCTCCGGTAAAAGAATTTCTGAATTAGTTGCAAATAAGTTAAGGGAATTAAAGGGCGAGGATTATATCGGATATGAATATATTTCGAAAATAGGTATACCATCATTAAAAGAATCATTTAACAATCTCCATTTTCCGGTAAATCAAGAAAAAATAGAGAAATTAAATAATGGTGAATCAATATACCATGAAAGATTAAAATTTGCCCAATTTTTACCGTTTCAATTGGCCTTATTTTATAGAAATAATTTAGAAAAAAGAAAAAACGGAATAAAATTGGTTTTTAATGAAAAATATAAAGAAAAATTACTTAAACAACTACCGTTTACTTTTACAAAATCACAACAAAGAGTAATTATGGAAATTGAAAATGATCAGCAAAGTAGTTATCCTATGAACAGACTTTTGCAAGGAGATGTAGGTAGTGGTAAGACTCTTGTTGCTGTTGTTGCTGCACTTAATTCCATTGAAGCAGGATATCAGGTGTCAATTTTGGCACCAACAGAGATTTTGGCTGAACAACACTTTAAAAATATATCTGAATATATAAAAGATTTACCGATAAGTGTTGCTATTTTATTAGGAAGTACACCGGCAAAAGATAAAAAAGATATTTTAGAAAAGATAAAAAACGGAGATGTTAATATTGTTGTTGGAACTCATGCAATATTTCAAAAGAAGGTGAATTTTAATAAATTAGGTTTGGCTGTTATTGATGAACAACACCGTTTTGGAGTTGAACAGAGATTAAGGCTTGTTGAGAAAGGGGAAAATCCGGATATTTTGGTAATGTCTGCAACTCCTATTCCAAGGACACTTGCAATGACAAGTTACGGTGATTTAGATGTATCAATAATAGATGAACTTCCAAAAGGAAGGCAAGAGATTCAAACTAAGATTTTGAGAGATTCAAACCGTGATTTTTTATACAGAGTTATTAATGATGAGCTTAACAAAAATAATCAAATCTATTTTGTTTATCCTTTAATAGAAAAATCAGAAAAAATTGATTTGAAAAATGCAACGGATATGTATGAAAAATTAAGTAAAGTATTTTTAAACTATTCTGTCTCTCTATTGCATGGGAAAATGAGCAAAGATGAAAAAGAAGAGATCATGGGGGATTTTAAAAAAGGAAAAATAAAGATATTAGTAAGTACCACGGTTATTGAGGTCGGTGTAGATGTCCCTAAAGCAACAGTTATGGTAATTGAGCAAGCAGAGAGATTTGGTTTGGCACAACTTCATCAGTTAAGAGGTAGAGTAGGAAGAAGTGAAAGGAAGTCTTATTGTTATTTAGTAGCAGGAGATAATGTGTCAAAAGACGGCTGGAAAAGGTTAAAGGTAATTGAGGAAACCAATAATGGTTTTGTCATTGCAGAAGAAGATTTAAGGATAAGAGGACAAGGTGAAATATTAGGTACTAATCAATCAGGAGAGCAAGAAATCCCCTATATTGATTTTATTAAATATAATGATATGTTGATAAAATCAAGGAAAATTGCAAAAGAGATTTTAAAAGAAGATTCTTTGTTGCAATATAATAAAAATAGAATGTTAAAAGAAGAGATGTTTAAACTTTGGGGAGAAAAAATGAAATTAGGAAAAATAGGGTAAGAATTATCTTTCCTCCATAAAATGTTTTAAAGATTCTTTGTTTTTTAATTTAATTTTCATAATTTTTAAAGTATTCAAATCTTGCTCAGTCCATATTTTTTCTTCAAGAGTATTGCCGGCTGGTGCACAATTATTTAATCCCATTTCAATGTATTGTTCTGCTTTCTTTCTATTCTTTAATGTGTCATATATTGCTGCCAAATAGGGGTAGGCAGTACAATTATTCGGGAATTTTTTAACGGAAATTTCACAATATTTTTTTGCCTTATAAATGTTTCCTATTGATATAGGAAACCCCGGTGGTTCAAAATATGTGGCACACATTAATATATATGGTGCCCCGTCATGATAATCTCCTTTTATAATAATAGCTTTCTTTACCCAACTCTCAATTTTAGGAAGGTAGTTAAGAATAAACTGTACTCCTTTATAAACACCAATCATACCTAATAATAACGAGCCATAATAATACCCTTCAACTCTGTCAGGATACTCTTTCTGTAATTGTTTTGCAAGAAAAACTCCAATACTAGCAACCTTTATTTTTTTATCTTTATTGTCAATAAGTTGTACTAACATGGATGCTGTTGATGTTCCTTCAACAAGTTCGTCCAGTGTTGCTTTGTTTTTTGCTGATTTTTCCATGATGTTATTAATATCTTTAACATATTTCGGAATATGTTGTTTAAGTTTTGATAAATCCGAATTATTTTCACTTATCATATTTGTATTTATTGCTAACGAAAGAAGAAGAATTAAAAAAAATCTTTTTTTCATTTTATCCTCCGTATTTTAAATATAGCATAATAAAATAATTAATGGTAGTAAAATATTAAAAAAACAGATTATTTTTATCTTTCCTGCATAAAATGCCGTATACTTTCACCTTTAATAAGTTTGTTAATCATTTGATGTAAAGCAGAGTAATCTTCTTCGTACCAAACCTTTTCTTCAAGTGAGTTATCTACCGGGGCACAATTTTTTTCACCTATTTTTAGAGTTTCTAATGCATTATCTTTAAGTTTTAAAGTGTCATAAATAGATGCCAAATAAAGATAAGCGGTACAATTATCCGGAAAGTTTTTTATTGAGAATTGACAGTATTTCTTTGCCTTATATATATTTCCGATAGATAGTGGGAAGCCGGGAGATTCAAAATATGTTGCACATAAAGTTACATAAGTTGATCCATGATGAAAATTAGGATTTAATTTTAATCCTTTTAATGCCATTTTTTCTATTTTAGGAAGGTAGTTAAGAATAAAATGAGGGCCTTTATATACTCCTATCATACCAAGCAAAAATGCTCCATAATGATATCCTTCGGATTTTTGCGGGTATTTTTTCATAAGTTTATCGGCTATTGTATATCCAAGACTTAAAATTTTCACTTTTTCAGATTTTTTATTAACAAGTTGAAATAACATTGAGGCACTTGATGCCCCATTAATCAATTCTTCAAATGTTTCATTATTGTTGTTTGTATCTTGTGCTATTTTTTTTAAGTTTTTTAGATAATCCGGGATTTTTTTCTTTAATTCTATTGTGTATGATTGATTGCCTTTAAGATTAATGCCAATAAACATAATCAAAATAAAAAAAATAAAAATTTTCTTTTTCATTATCTAAAACCTTCCTTATATTAATACAATATACAAAATAGAAATATTTTCAAAATTATTATTATAATTCAGGAGTTTTTAAGTTCCTTTTGTTATAAAATTCATTTCTAAACTCAATAAATCTGTTGTTAATTATACTCTCTCTGATTTTTTTTATAAGATGTATGTAATAATAAAGATTGTGTATTGTATTGAACCTCATTACTGTTATCTCATTTGCTTTCATTAAGTGTCTAAGGTATGCTCTGGAATATGTTTTACATACCGGACAGCTACATTCTTTGTCAATAGGTGAGTCGTCATTTGAGTATCGTGCGGCTCTTATGTTTATTCGTCCTGAACTTGTAAAAAGAGTTCCGTTTCTTGCATTTCGTGTTGGAATCACACAATCAAACATATCGACTCCTCTAGCAATTGCTTCAATAATATCTTCCGGGGTACCCATTCCCATAAGATAGCGAGGTTTATTTTGAGGAATAATATCAGTTAATACATCTGTTAATTTTAACATAGTTGTTTTAGGTTCTCCAACACTAAAGCCACCGAGAGAATATCCATCGAAATCCATTTCAATTAAAGATTTTGCTGCTTTTATTCGTAAGTCCTCATAGGTAGCACCTTGAATAATTCCAAAAAGTAGGCTTTCCTTTTCTCCGAATACTTTTTTACTTCTTGTTGCCCAATTAAGAGTTAATTCTAAACTTTTTTCTGCATAAGAGTGCGATACTCCGGCAGCAGGACATTCGTCAAGAGGCATGACAATATCACTGCCTAGTTTTTTTTGAATGTCTATTACTTTTTCCGGTGTAAACAAGTGATAACTGCCGTCTATATGAGATTGGAATTTAACTCCTTCTTCTGAAATTTTTCTTAAAGAAGATAGACTGTAAACTTGAAATCCGCCACTATCTGTTAGGATTGGACCATTCCAGCCCATAAATTTATGAAGCCCCCCTTTTTCTTTAATTAAGTTGTCTCCGGGCCTTAAATAAAGGTGATAAGTGTTACTAAGAATGATTTCTGCCCCAATTGTTTTTAAATCTTCAAGATCTAATGTTTTAACTATACCTTGTGTTGCAACCGGCATAAAAAACGGAGTAAGCAGAGGTCCGTGAGGAGTTTGTAATAATCCTACTCTTGCTTTGGATTTCTCGTCTTTTTTAAATATTTTAAAAGTTTTTTTCATATTATGTTACCTTATAAACATTGCATCACCGTAGCTGTAAAATTTATATTCATTTTTAATTGCTTCTTGATAAGCATTAAAAATATTGCTTTTTCCGGCAAATGCCGAGACCATTAAAAGCAGAGTACTTTTAGGTAGGTGAAAGTTAGTTACCATCTGGTCAACAACTCTAAACTTAAATCCTGGATATATAAAAATCTCTGTTGTTCCTTTAAATGCTGATACTTCGCTGTTTATTGAAAAAACGCCCTCTAATGCTCTAACTGTTGTGGTTCCTATTGCTATAATTTTTTTGCCGTTTTTCTTTGCATCAGTTATTAACTTTGCTGATTTTTGTGAAATTTCTAGCCACTCAGAATGCATTTTGTGTTTTTTAAAGTCATTAACTTTAATAGGGTGAAATGTTCCCATTCCTACATGCAGTGTTATTGGAACCATTTTAATTCCTTTATTGTTGATTTTGTCCATAATGTTTTTGTCAAAATGAATTCCGGCGGTTGGGGCAGCTACGGCACCGTTTTGTTTAGCAAATATTGTTTGATAAAAATCTTTATCTTCCGGAAAAATTTCTCCGTTTCTCTTTTTTAAAATATATGGAGGTAATGGAACTTTTCCTGTATTTTCTAAAAATTTGTTAAAATTATCACCTAAAAAATCTAAAATCAGCAGATATTCTTTAATATCAACAACCTTAAAAACTTTTTTATCAATATTAAGAATATAGTCATTTATTTTGGGAGGTCTTGAAGAGTGAAACATAGCAGACCATCTATTTGGTCCAATAGGGTTATTAAGAAGTATTTCAATTTTCCCACCTGTCTCTTTTTTTAGAAGAAGTCTTGCAGGAATGACTTTTGTATCATTAAATACTATTAGGGAGTTGTTATCTAAAAAGTTGTCGATATTATAAAATCTCTCATGGATAATTTTGCCATTTTGCCTGTTTATAATTAATAATTTTGAAGAACTTCTGTTGTCTCTTGGATAAATAGATATTAATTTTTCAGGTAGATTATAATTATAAGAATCTATATTCATGCACTATATATTTTATTACCACCGTCTTTTTGGGCATTAAAAAGAGCTTCATCAGCAAGATTAACTAGTTTTAAAGGATCTCTTGCATCTTCGGGAAAAGTTGAAAATCCTACTGAGGTTGTTAGTTTTATTAAATCACTATTGTTGATTCTTTCTGAAAATATATTTAAAATTTTTAGAACTTTTCCTCCGGTAATAAAAGCATCTTTTTTAGATGTTTCAGGTAAAATCAGGCTTAATTCATCAGTCCCGTTTCTGGTAATAATATCACTCCTTCTAAGTTTATTGATAAGTTCATCAGAAATTTGTTTAATTAATTGTGTAGTATCGTCTTTGCCTTTTAGAGCAAGAAAATCCGTTAAGCCTTCAATTCTTACTAACATAACACTTAAAGGTCTTCTGTATCTTCTGGATCGTTCTATTTCTCGGTCAATAGACTCATAGAAGAACCTTCTGTTATAAAGTCCTGTTTCCGGATCAATATGAATCATGTCCCTAATTTTTTCTTGGTTTTTTACCTTACTTAACTCAATTGACAGATGCTCGCCTAATGTTGAGAAAATATCTAATTCATTAAACTCAAATCCTCTGTTCTTTCTTAATAAAATCATAAATCCTATTAATTTTTTTTCCCATAAAGGTACTATCGTTAATGCTCCTTCAACTATAAAGGATTCACCGAAAACCGGTATTTTAAATTCATTAGCTTTAGTAATTAGTATTCGAGAATCCTCAACTAATTTAAGAATAAAAGGATCTGATTCATTAATTCTAATTTTATCAATTTTTTCCGGATCAAATCCCGATATGGTTTGCAGAATATATGATGAAGTAATTTCATCAAGAAGATATACCATAAAAGAATCAATTTTCAATGCATCTCTTAAAGTTATATTTGTTGTCTCAAAAAGGTCATCTACTTCTTCTGATTTGCTGATTTCTTTTAAAACATAATACAGAGAATAAAGTTCAATTAATTTTTGTTCCAAAGCTATATTATGTTTTTCTAATTGTTTATTAATTTCTTTAATTTCTACAAGTTCTTTTTCGCATGTCATTTCATTAATATAATATCATTTTTTTAGAAAAAATCAATAAATTTTTAAAAACTTTTATTTTTTTTACAAAGAACATTATTTTATTGCTTGTTTATCATAATAATCTTTTGTTGTTGTGTCCTTTTGATAAAGTAATATAATTATATAATAAAATAAAAGAGTAACAATATATGTCATTCTCATCGTTGTATCAAACAGCCCGGTAATCCAAAAAGTAATTATTATTGATTTTATTCCAATGATGTTTCCTATTTCTTCACCTGTATTTTTTTTCTCTTTTTCCGTAATTTTTTTCCATATAAATATCCATAAAAAAAGATATGCAATTAATCCTACAAAACCTGTTTCAAAAATTAGATAAAGAAAGTTGTTATGCGGGTGAGAATAATAACGAACTTTACCTTTTCTTTGATCTTCCGATTTGATTTTTGTAGTACTTTTAAAGGACCTTGGTCCCCATCCTAAAAAAACCTTTTCCGGTATTTTTTCAATGGTTTTTTCCCATATATACAGTCTTGTTGATACAGAGCCTTTTGCCTTGCCGGTATTTTCATAATAGGTTATACCTGTATAAATTGATTTTACTCTTGTTTTAAGAGGGGTAGATATAAAAATTATAAGTGAAAAAATAATCAGAAATATTATAGCGGTAATTATTCCTTTGATTTTATATCTTTTTATATATAAGTAAATAACAGTAACCACTAAAGCAATCCATGCCCCCCTTGTTATTGTTGTTAATAGTGAAACTATACCGATCATAATGTAGAGAAAATAAACCTTTTTCTTTTCTTTAAAAAGAAAAAGTGATAGGAAATAACTGACAAAAGCAGTTGAAATTATTCCTTCATGTATTGCTCCTTGTCCGACTCCTATAGATCTTAATCTACCATGAAAAGCTACAAATTCACCTATGTTAATTAGTTGTATAATTATCAGAGAAAAAATTGAAGCAAAAAGAAAAATTTTATATTTAATATATTTTAAAAGATTAAAACTTATAAAAAACGGAACAAATCTCCAGATTTCTCTGCCAAATCCGGAAAGAGAAGTTTCAATTTTTACTGTAGTAAACAGTGTAGCAATAAAATATGCAATAAACCATAATAATATAGGTAAAAGAAACTCATTTTTTTTGTATCCATTCTTTTTAATATCAATTATAACAAGGATAATACCTATCGGGTTAAATATATTTAACCAAGCAATTCTAAAAAGAAAAGAAAATCCTATTAACATCCACCAGATGTTAACAAAATCAGTAAAAAATAACTGTTTATTTTTAATTTTAGATAAATTCATTATAAAAACAGTTTATATTTATTAATTAATATATCAAGAAATAAAAATATATTTAATATTTATGTTGACTTTTGTACTGATATTAGGCTATACTCTATTAAAAAAAGGAGTTGTTAATGAAATTGCCTAAAAACGGATTGTCTAAAGAAGATGTTTTAAAAAATTTAGAAGAGGTATCATCAAAAGATATACAATGGGATTCAGGAAAAGTTTTCGGATATGTTTTTGATCCCGGTAAAGAAATTATAGATGTTTCAGAAGAAGCACTTTTGGATTTCTATCATAAAAACGGTTTGGATTTTACAGTTTACCCAAGTTTGTTAAAAATGGAAAATGATATTCTTGATTTTTCCGCAAATCATTTAGGTGGCGACGAAAATACTTCCGGTAGTTTCACCTCTGGTGGTACAGAAAGTATAATTTTAGCTGTTAAATCAGCAAGAAATTATTTTAGAGAAAAAAAACCGGAAATAAAAGAACCTGAAATTGTAATTCCTGTTACTGCTCATGCAGCTTTTCATAAAGCCGGACATTATTTAGATATAAAAGTTAAACAGATTCCTGTTGATGATAACTTTAAAGCTAAAATTGATGAACTTAAAAAAGCAATTACGGAAAATACTATTTTAATTGTAGGTTCTGCTCCATCTTATGCCTACGGAGTAATAGATCCTATTGAAGAGATGGCGGCAATTGCAAAGGAGAAAGATATTTTATTTCATACAGATGGTTGTATGGGTGGTTTTTTGCTGAAATATTTTAAAAAACTTGGTGTTGATATCCCTAATTTTGATTTTTCTGTTCCAGGAGTTACTTCAATGTCAATGGATCTTCATAAATACGCATATACTCCTAAAGGAGCTTCGATAGTTTTATATAAGAATAAAGAGTTAAGACGACATCAGATATTTGCTTGTGCAAATTGGATGGGGTACACGATGATAAATAATACTATTCAAAGTACTAAAAGTGGTGGGCCTTTGGCAGCAGCTTGGACTACTCTTCAGTATATTGGCGAAGAGAAGTATTTGGAATTTGCAAAATTAACTTTAGAGGCAACTGAAAAGGTAGAATCATTTATTAATCAACATCCGGAATTGAAACTTATTGCTCACTCTCAGATGACTCTTGTGGCTTTTACTTCCGATACGGTTAATATATTTCATATTATTGATGAAATGAACCTGAAAGGGTGGTATATACAGCCGGCACTTGCCTTTCAAAATGCTAAAGAGAGTATTCATTTGTCAATAAATTTAGCAAATGTTTTTCACATGGATGCTTTTCTTGAAGATCTTAAAATTGCTATTGAAGATGCAAAAAAATTGCCAAACGGAATATTGATTGAGAAAGCACAACAGATATTTGCCGAAACCGGTTCTATGGAATTAAATGAAGAAGTTATTGGCAAGTTAATAGAAGCAGCAGGTGTTAACGAGAATGGTATGCCGGAAAGAATGGCTCCTATTAATGAAGTTATGAATATGTTGCCGCCGGAGATGAGAGAAGAGTTATTAATTGAATTTTCAAGTATGATGTTTAAATAAATTATAAGAGGATAATATTTATGAATCCACCATTTCCATTTGAAGTAATACTAATGTTTGCATTTCTTTCAACAATGTTGTTGATTGGTGTTTTGGTAAGAGGAAAAGTTAAATTAGTTCAGAAATATCTTTTTCCCAGTTCTTTAATAGGTGGGATTGTCGGGCTTATTATTGTTAACGGAAAATGGTTTGATATTGACCCGAAAATTTTCGAAGCTTTTGCATTTCATTTTTTTAATATCTCTTTTATTTCTATCGGTTTAACTCCAACTACTGCCGAAGAACAATTAAATAAAGCTGAAAGTAAAGATTCTATATTAGGTGCATTATGGATGGCTCTTGTCCAAGGTGTAACATTTCCAATTCAAGCAGTAATAGGCGGATTGTTTGTTATTTTATTAGGTGTTTTTTCTTATAATCTAAATGATGCTTTTGGTTTTTTGCTCCCTTTAGGTTTTAATGAAGGTCCGGGAGAGGCATTATCTTTTGGAAAAGTTTGGGAAACTATGGGATTTCAAAATGCTGCAACAGTAGGGATTTCCTTTGCCACTATAGGGTTTCTTTTCGCATTTTTTGTTGGTGTTCCTCTTGTAAATTGGGGAATTCGAAAAGGTCTTGCTAAATCCGGTAAGGATGGGGAATTACCTCAAGAGTTTCTTAAAGGTTTTTATTCTAAAGATAAAGAAGAAAGTATAAAGATGAAATCAACAATGCATCCTGCTAATGTTGAATCTTTGGCATTTCAATTTGCTTTGGTAGGATTAGTTTACGGAGTAACATATATTTTTACGATTTTATTTGCAAAAGTTCTTCCACCTGATATCGGAAAAATGGTGTGGGGTTTTTTCTTTTTATTTGGTATGGTTTTTGCCATATTGATAAGAAAGGTTCTTAGTCTTTTTAAGGTAGAACATCTGTTAAATGTCCCTCTTCAGAGACAGATAACAGGTTTTGCAGTAGATTATCTAATAGTTGCTACCGGTTCGGCAATTCAAATTGCAGTAGTATCTCAATTTTTGTTACCAATAACTTTAATATCTGTTACCGGTGGGATATTAACAGTTTTCATTATTCTCTATTATGGAAAAAGACTACAATCATACAATATGGAGAGGATAGCTGCAATTTTTGGAACTGTTACCGGAACTGTCTCTACGGGATTATTACTTCTGAGAATAGTTGATCCGGAATTTAAAACACCGGTAGCAAGAGAGATAGGATATATGAATATCTTTGCTGTTCCAGTTATAGGAACATTAACATTTGTTATAAACGGTACATTTTGGTGGCATCTCAGTACATTGGTGATGACTCTTATTTTTCTTGGAATAGCGATTTTATTTGTTATATTAATTGAGTTATTTAAGTTAAGAAAGAAGCCTCAGTTTTAAATTATCAATAAAGGTATATAGATGAATATTAGCATTGTTTTTCTCGGTATTGTTGTATTTGTCTCTTTTTCTATTCAAGCAATGACAGGTTTTGGCAGTATTATTATTGCTATTACACTTGGTTCAATTTTTTTCCCGATTAAAACTGTTTTACCTGTGTTGGTACTGTTAGATTTTTTTCTAAATATATATATGGTATTAAAATATAAAAAAATGATAAATTATGAGATATTATTGAAAAAAATATTGCCTTTTATGTCAATCGGAGTAGTAATAGGAATGTTAATATTTTATTTTATTGCATCCGGTTCAAAAGTACTTTTAGGCAGTTTTATTGTTTTCCTCTCGGTTTTTGAATTATATAATCAATACAAAAAAAATGAGCGAAAACCTGTAAATATCATATCCAATCTTTTTTTTGTTTTAGCCGGAATAGTTCAGGGTATTTATGCTTCAGGGGGGCCATTTGTTGTATATATTATTGGAAAACAGGGAGTAACAAAATCAGTTTTTAGAAGTACTCTTGCTGCATTATGGGTTATTATGGATATGGTGTTGATAATATCTTATCTGTTGACAAATACTTTAAATAAAACAACTGTAACATATTCGTTGTTTCTTGCACCGGTAGTAATTACCGGAATTGTAGTAGGTGAAATGTTGCACCATAAAGTAAATGAACAGCTTTTTAAATTAATTATCTATTCTCTTCTGCTTTTTGCCGGAATTTCAATACTGTTATTTGGATAAAGACTGAATAAATAAGATTATTAAGTTGTATTTAAAAAAATTATAATTTATAATATAAGTAAATATTAACCGGTATGGAATTATGCCTTGGTGGAAAATAGCAATTTTTGAGATTTATATATATTTAAACAAAAAAAATAGAAAGTGGGAGAAAGAGGGTAAAAGTTTTAAAACCGGTTTAAAAGAAGAATTTACCATTCCTAAAGAAGACTGGGACAATATGAAGGATAAAGCAACGGAGCCGTATAAAGAGATGTGGCAAAGTATTAAAAGTTTTTTCAAGAAATTATAGAATTGAATTAATAAATAGTGCTTGACAATTTTTATTGTAAATACTAATATAAAATAAATGTGGGGATGTAATGAAAAAAATAATGTTCATTTTAATTTTATTTTTTTTGATAACTTATGATTTATACTCTGATAATGTATTGAAATTAAAATGTAAAAGTTATGTAGGTAAAGTCAGCTATTATTTTACCAATCAACCGTTAATTTTAAAAAATCGAGTATATTTTGTTACCAAAGGTGATTCCTCTGGTTCTGACAGAAAAGACAAATTGTATGCTTTTTCTAATAATTGTAAGTTGTTATGGGTTTTTAGTCCTGATGATTCAAATACAAATCTAAATGGTGTTGTCGGGAATGAAAATATGGTTGTTGTTTCTACTGATGGAGGAACAGTATATGCTGTTAATGCTTCCGGAAGAGTTATATGGAAATATTATGACGGTAAAAAAATAACCGGTCTTTCTATGGGAGATGTAAATTTTGATGGTAAACCTGAGGTTTTAATTGGTGGTTGGAGTCATAATCTTACTCTACTATCAAATTCCGGTTCTGTTATTTTTAAAAAGGATTTAGGGGGGACAATAAATGCCTCTCCTGCAATTATTGATGTTAGAGGAGATTTTAAGCCGGAGATAATAGCAGGTACCGATTATGGAGATCTTTATATTTTGGATAAATTTGGTAATGTTTTAGATGTTTTTAATGCTGAAACAGCGATCAGATCCTCTCCGGTTTTTGCGGATATTGATGGAAATGGTCGTAATGATATTATTTTTGGTTCAGACAATAATAATCTGTATGCAATTAACGGAAATGCGGTCTTACTTTGGAAATTTGCCGCAAAAGATAGAATTACGGCATCTCCGACATTGGCAGATTTAAACAGGAACGGTAAACCTGAAATACTTTTTCCCAGTGAAGATCATTATCTTTATTGTTTAGATATTAACGGTAAGATGAAATGGAAAGTTAATAATATTGAAGGAATAATGTCTTCTCCTGTTGTAGCGGATCTTGACGGCGATGATATACCGGAAGTTATTTACGGGAATTTAGATAAAGAATTAAATGTATTAAATGAAAACAATAAAAAAATCTTTACATATAAAACAGGAGATATGATTTTTACAACTCCTGCAATAGGAGACCTTGATCAAAATAATAAATTGGATATTGTTGTTGCAAGTACAGACGGTTATCTATATTTTTTTGAGACAGTTATTCCCTCAGGAATGATATTATGGAGTAGATGGAGAGGAGATAGTCTCGGTACCGGTAGTTTTGAGAATAGTGTACTTTTTTCTTTAACGAATATTTATAATGATGTAAAAAAATAGGGGAAAAGATGGAAAATATTTATCATTATACGCCTAAATTAAAGTCTGAAGAAATAGAATTATCTCTGTTTAGTGACGGCCAATCAGCTGTAAAGGTGTTGAGTACAGGAAAAATTCTTTCATTAGATGAAAAGGAGACTTTTATTTTTAATCTTATTAAACAAAATCCAAAACCTATTGTTGATGTTATAACTGCTGTCCATGATAAATTTAATGAGTGGACATTCATGGGGATTTATAAGTTTTTGTATAGGATATATACGGAAGGGATTATTGAAAATAGTGAAGAATTTAAAACTGTTTTTAATGTTAAAGATTCAGTGTCACCTCATGCTGTTAAGAAAAAAGCAAAAATTCTCTCTTTGATTCATGGTTTTTTACATCCGTTTTTAGCTTTGATTACCTATAAGCCGTTAACTTATTTTTTTCTTATTATGATGATAGGTTCATTACCTATGTATTTTTCAAGTAAAAGATTGATAGGAACTCCGTTTTTAGCATTTAATAACTACTTTTATGGGATATTGTTTGTGTTGGTTGTTTTCTATTTGTTAATTTGGTTAATGAATTTAACAACTGCATCAACAATAAAAAGAATGGGCCGGAAACCACAATTTACCGTGTTTAAAAAAGATTATATTCTTCCGATTCCGGTCTTTTCCATTCAAGAAGTAGAGATGTTGGATTATTCAAAAAGGATTGTTGTTTTTCTTTCCGGCTATTCTCTTATTTCATTTGTTTGGCTCCTGTTTTTTACTCTTAATTATCTGTATTTTAATGGTAAAGTAGATTTGTCGGTTAACATTGTATCTCTTCTACCGGCAATAGAAATGGTAGCTTTAGGGATAATGGTTTTAGAACTTTCTCCATTTTGGAATTCAACATTTTCAAGAGTTGCTGAAACAAAATACAAAATAAAAAATGTAAGAGATTTGATTGGTATATATCTTGAAAAAAGATTTTTTAAACATGTAGCAAATTTAGATATTCATGACCAGGAGAAAAAAGCGATTTTTTTGACATTCTATGCTTTTCTTTGGACTTATGCAACTTTGATGTTTATCTCTTGGTTACTTGTAACAAATTTAAAATATTTTGCCATGGATTA
>Ga0256913_10000727_pt1 | contig 17014 bp, 14 predicted proteins | sample Axial_MatmetaG_FD_185970 | JGI IMG/M metagenome (GOLD analysis project Ga0256913, IMG submission 185970) | Deep-sea worm associated microbial mat communities from Axial Seamount, Juan de Fuca Ridge, Pacific Ocean - Axial_Mat | ecosystem: Environmental > Aquatic > Marine > Oceanic > Microbial... | reverse complement strand
GTATTGCTATATATCCAGTCAACTTTCAAAATACAGCCACAATATTATCATAAAGAAAAAATTAAGTGATAAAACCTTTGTCACTTATGAGCCTACTCAGATTAAAAAATATTTTCTTTATTCAAATAAAATGTTAGAAACCAATACTGTATTTATAAATGAAGATAGTGTAAAAGTATTTTTAAATTGCCATATTGAAGGAAAGGTGAATTTTTATACAGTTATAGATATGTTTAATGAAACACATTTTTATATTAAAAGTAAAAAGACAGGTCTCAAGGAACTTAAAATAACGACCGAAATAGTAGATAATGAAGGATATAGTGTTAAAGCTAAAAGAACATTAAGACCATATTTAGGTGTACTAAGATACGCTTTATATGATTGTAAAAAAATACAAAATAAAATCGAAAAAACAAAACTAAATAAAAAATCTCTTATAAAATTAATAAAAGACTATCATAAATATAGTAATTTTAAGTATGTGGAATACCGTCCAAAGATGCAATTTCAAAGACCTGAATTTGGAATTGTCGGGGGGATAAATCACTTTAAACTTGATGAGTTAAAAAAAGATGAAATAGTAAATCGTGGTAATCAATTTGGGTTTTTTATCAATTACTTTTTCCCTCGAACATACAATAGATATTCTGTTGAATTCAGATATTTGCAATTCAACTTAAATCACGGAAAATCGAAAATTATCGATTCATATAGAGTTCCGTCGCTATTTTTAAATCGCTATTTTTTTCTAAGGGAAAATCAAAAATCATTTTTAAAATTCGGAACGGAGCTATGGTATAGCTCAACACCAAAACAAGTGAAATTTCTAACAGGTCTTGGATATCAAATTAATTTTGGCAAAGTAAAAATATTCACAGATGTTGAAATAAATGTTTATTTTCTAAAATATCATTCTTTCAATATTGGTGTTAGTATATAAGTAAGTGATCTATAACTAAAAGAAAACAGGTATGATATTTACAAAAATTTTCAACTTCAATTTTTATAATACAAAATTAGGAAATTAAGTAGTTTCTATTTATAGTTTTGAAATTAATTAAAGGCTTTTTTTATAATTTGAATATCATTCTCACTACCTTTCTTAAAACTCCTCAGCATGTATTTGTCCGGGTTCTCTTCGAGAGTGATCTTTAAAGCCGTCTTTATGCAAATAGTCTTTCATGGTATCTATCATATTGGGATTTCCACAGAGAAAAATATGTGTATTGTCCGGTTCAGGATGAAAACCTATTTTTTCAGGAAACTTGGAATCTATCCATATATCCTGGATAAATCTGGTATCTTCCGACCATCCGGCAGGTTCTTTATCCGGTTCTGTGATAGTAGGATAATATGTGAGATTCTTAAATATATTGCTTAATAATTTCAATTCGGAAAAATATCCGAGATCCCAGCTATTTGAAGCTCCCTGTATGATTACAATATTGCCTTTTCTATGTAAAGCATCTGTTCTAAGCATACTCATATATGGTGCAACTCCTGTTCCTGTTGCTATCAAAACCACATTTTGATCTTCACCTACCTGATCAAGAGTAAACATTCCCGTCGGTTTCTGACTCATATATATCTTATCTCCTATTTTTAGATTCCATAATCTCGGTGTTAAAGATCCTGATCTTACCAGTGAGATATAAAATTCCACATATTCATCAGTTGAAGAAGATGCTATAGAATATGCTCTTCTAATCATTTTGTCAGGGTCTTGTTCTTTGAATTCTTCAGTTGCTTCCTCTATCCTTGTAAAAGAACCCGGTAACCCCAAAACCACAAATTGTCCTGCTTTGAACGGTGGTAGATTCCATTCATCCGGTTTAACCCTGATTATTCGCATTGAATCGGAAACCTTTATGATATTTGTAATTATACTATTTAATTTTATTTCAGCCATGTTGTTATATTTAAATGTTTAAAGAGTAAACAAAAATAAAAATGTTTTGTTTCTGACAAAATTTTTAAATAGAATAATCATCCTTCAACATTCAACGCAAAAAGAAAGTTGTCTTCCTTTTGGTTCTGTTTATTATTCGGACAAAAATAACTATCTTTGAGCAAATATTGATATAAATGCAAAATCGTGAACGATATATAGCTGAACAATTTGTTTTAAATACTTCCAGAAATGTATTTCTGACCGGTAAAGCCGGAACAGGAAAGACTACTTTTTTGCAGGATATAATGGATAAAACCGGTAAAAATACAATTATTGTTGCTCCCACCGGTGTTGCGGCTATCAATGCAGGTGGTGTTACTATTCATTCGATGTTTCATTTACCTCTGACAGCTTTTATTCCGTCAAATGATTTTGTGGATTTCAATATTGCAACAAACAGATACGGATTATTAAAGCATTTGAGATTCAGTAAAGAGAAAAAGAAGATTATTAGATCTTTGGAATTGCTTATTATTGACGAGATAAGTATGGTAAGAGCGGATTTGCTTGATGCAGTCGATTATGTATTGCAATCTGTCAGAGATGATAAAAAACCTTTTGGAGGAGTGCAACTGTTGGTGATAGGAGACCTGTTTCAACTTTCACCGATAGTAAAAGATGATGTATTACCTGTTTTAAATAAATATTACGGCAGTTTGTTCTTTTTTGATTCCATTGCATGGCAAGGATCCGATCCTGTTATTATTGAAATGAATACTATTTACAGACAAAAAGATAGTGAATTTATCAATCTTCTGAATAATATTCGTAACGGGATAAAAAGAAAAGAGGATATAGACAGATTGAACAGTAATTTTCAGCAAAAAAGAGAAGATGAAGGAATTGTTACTCTGACTACCCATAATTACAAGGCGGATAATATTAATAATCAAAAACTGGATGAATTGCCGGGAAAAGAATATTATTTTCAGGCAATGGTTAATGGAAAATTCAGTGAGTATTCTTTTCCGGTATCCGAAACTCTAATATTGAAGAAGGGCACTCAAGTTATGTTTGTTAGAAATGATCCCGATGGAATGTATTTCAACGGTAAAATCGGGTTAGTTGAATATTTGGATCAAACGACGATAAAAGTTTTCTTTCCTGAAGAAAACAAAAGTATTAATGTTGAAAGGGAAGAATGGAAAAATGTAAAATATGTACTTGATAAAGAAACAAATGCAATAAAGCAAAAAGAAGAAGGTTCCTTTATCCAATATCCGCTTAAATTGGCTTGGGCTATTACCGTACACAAGAGCCAGGGATTGACTTTTGATAAAGTAAATGTTGATCTTAGCAGAACATTTGCTCCCGGTCAAATGTATGTTGCTCTGAGCCGGTGTCGTTCATTGGATGGTCTTATCTTAAGTTCGAAAGTGAATTCCGGTAATATTATTACAGATAAAAACATCCTTAATTATCATAAAAATATTGAACTGGAAAAGGATATAGAGCAGATACTGGAATCGGAAAAGATAAAATACGATAATAGCAGATTGATCCGGAGTTTTGATTTTGATAATTTGGACGGAATACTTTCACCATGGAAAGATATGATTATAGAAGGGGAGATATCCGGACAGGGCAATGCTTTATTGAAATATAATAAAATAGAAGAAGCGTATAATGAATTAAAGAATGTGAGCATTTCATTTCAAAGTCAATTATCTTCATTGATCAATTCGAATACTTCCGATGATTATATTATTGACAGGGCTGAAAAAGCAATAGTTTATTTTACGGAAAATTTTCATTCCGGTCTGTTTCTTCCGTTGCAGGAACATATAAATGATTATAGGGTGAAGAAAAACTCAAGAAAATATATCAGGTTATTACGTGAGATCTTATCGGATATCAAAGTTATAATTAATAAATTGTATCAAGTCGGATTTAGGAACAAAATAGTTTATACGGGTAAGTCTTTATTTGATAAAAATGATAGGAAAAAAAGAAAAGTCATAAAACCCAAACAAATAAAAGGAGAAACATACAGAATAACTCTTCAGATGTATCAGGAAGGCAAAACACTTGAAGATATTGCAAAATTGAGGGAATTGAAATTGGCGACCATAGAAAATCATATGACTCGATGGATCGAAGATGGTAGTGTGGATATCAATGATCTGATGGAAAAAGAAAAGTTAAGTAAGTTGATAAAATTCATGAAAGATAAAGGGGAAATATCGTTATCCGAATTAATAAATGCCAGTTCTGTGAAAACAAGTTTTGCAGAATTAAGGTGGGTAAGAGCATATCTGAAACAATCAGGAATTTTTCGTTTGTAAAACCATTTTTGACAGAATCCGGGCTAGATGTTGTTAAAACTTTATTATTTTACCTGCAAATATTTCTTTTCCAGTTCTTATTTTATAAAAGTAAACTCCTGTATTCCATTTTTCATTTATTAAAATATTATTAGATCCCTTGTTTAGAAATCTATTTTCAAGATATATCTTTTTGCCGTTTATATCGAAAAAATATATTGTGGATTGTTGTCTTTGGGGTGAATGGATTTCAATATGAATTTTATCGGTAACCGGATTCGGGAATACAAGAATTTCAGTATTGTTATTACCGGGATAAGCGTTGATATTTCCGGTAAGGTAATGATCAAAGACAGATTGGGCATAATCTGCACTTTCAAATAGATTTGTTCTATTAATTCCTGCTACTATTGCAAAGGAAAAAGAAATACTGTCTCCGGCATTTAAAGTATAAGGTCCCGATGATAAAAGAGAGGACCAGTCACCTTTTTTTCCGGGCAAAAAATCATTACTTGAACCGATGAGATAATCATACTTAATATTTTCATCAAAATAATCAACGGCGCTTAATACCCCTGAAAATATGATATTTTTACTGTTTTTATTCAAAAATTTAATTCCGATATATGTATTGTCGAAATATTGAAAAACCATTCTTCTGTTTTCATCTTTATCGATAAAATTATTTAGATAATCACTAAAATCAAAATCCATAAATTGACCGATATGGAAGTCATTTAAGTTATTTATGCCTTTGTTTTTTATAATATATTTTACTATTATGAAATTTCTAAAAGGATCTAATGCCCAAGAATAACTGGTTTGATTTATTTCAATATCTTTACTATGCAAATGGTTTTTGTCCGTATAGACCGTGTTTATATCAAGATTGGAAATATTGGTTTTATTGATAGAAAAATGAGAATTCTCTTTTATTTGAAAATCCTTGATCTTGTCTTTTTCTGAATTGTCAACAACATACTCTTTGTTATTGCCAAAAATCAGGCTACCGTAAAACAATATGTTTTTTCCATCTCTGGGAAAGATAAGACCGTTTCCGGTACCATCAGGTACATCATATCCGAATGAACCAGTGGAAGAAACGGAGAGCAATACTTCATTGTTGTCATGGTTGACCAGATTTATACCTTCGTGAACTTCTTTAAGAATCCAGTTCTTTTCATCGAGCGTAAGGGAAAGCGGTTTGCTGTTTACACTGAAACTGTATCTTTGAAGTTTATTATCATTTTGAATAACAAATGTTTCTTTTCCCGTTTCTGTTTCGATTGAAATATCAATAGGCATGGAAAAAAGGTTTTCGAATTGAAACTGTTCTATTTCAAGGTAAACGGTATATTTCCCATGTTCGGAATGATAATCCCAATCATATAGATAAACAGGATGAAAGTCACCATAAATCCACTGATTAAAAAACCTGTCAAGTTCCATTCCGGATATATTATTACATATCTTAACAAAATCTTCTGTTGTTGCGACATCATACTTCTTGTCGCTTTGAGCATACTGATGCAAAATTTCAAAAAAAGTACTATCACCTACTACATGTCTTAACATATGCAGTACCCAGGATGCTTTATTGTAACTCAATTTTCCGCTAAAAATCCTTCCGGAATTACTTATATCATCGACATAAATAGTACCGTGACCAAGATATTTTTTAGTATTCATATAAGAATGCAAAGCATTGATTCCTCCTTTGTATTCAGCCCACAAAGCTTCGGTATAAGTTGCAAATCCTTCATTGAGCCAGATATGGTGAAAATCACGGCAGGTGATCATATCTCCCCACCATTGATGTCCCAATTCGTGAACCATCAGATATTCATAGGGACCTATCAAACTGGTCAGGGTTTGATGTTCCATTCCACCTCCCCATAAAAATTCCGCATTTCCGTATTTTTCTTTTAAAAAAGGGTATTGTCCGTAATATGACGATAGTGCTTTCAACATTTCCGGCACCACATTGTATTTATTCTTATTATTTTCATAATCCGAAGCAAAAATATAACTTAAAACAGGCATTTTACCATTATCATAATAGTAATAGTCAGTCTTTATTTTATATGGATAAATGGCAAGTGATACCAGATAGGAAACTATTGGATACCTTTCTTTCCAATAATATGTAATTTTATCGGTTATGGTATCTGTTGAAGTAAGTAGTCCGTTGGAAGCTACAATAAGATTTTCGGGTACAGTAACTACGATATCTATGGAATCCAGTTTATCTTCGGGAAGATTTTTACAGGGCCACCAGTCTTTAGCCCCGTATGGTTCGCTTAATGTCCAAATCATAGGCAGGCTGTACTTTGTATCAAAATGAAAAGTTGGACCCGGTTGTCCATAATATTCGATGGTAAAAGAAATTTTTTCACCGGAATTATATTTTTCACCTAAAAATACCGTCAAAATATCAGATTTATGTTCAAAAGCCAGATTTTCATTATTGAGGGATATCTTTTTTACATTTAATGAGGAAGTAAGATCAAAATCCAGTTTGTCCAAGCCGTTTATTTTACTGTAGCATTCTATTTCTGCTAATCCGGATATTTTTTTTTGGCTGAAAAATACTTCCAGTTGTAATTTATAAAATCCAAGATCAAAATCATTTTGATTTCCTGTTTCTCTCAGGTAAATTGAGTTATTGTAGCTTTTTATACGGCTTTTACTACATAGCAAAGAGGTATTTTCCTGTGCCGGCAGGTTAAAATAGAATAGTATTAATGATATAACAGTAATAAATTTCATTTGTTATCAGTTTAACCTTACGGTTTTGTTTACCCTCCTAAACACTACAACGAAATAATTTATAGACAAAAACCGTGTTAGCAATATTTCATCAAGCTTGTATCTGTTAATATTTCAATTAAAGATTTAATATCTAAGATCATCATTTTTCAATTATTTCTATTTTTTTTGAAATATAGCCAAAGTCCGAATTTATTCTTAAAATATAAATACCGTTTTTGATATTGTTTAATTTCAGATTGAAAATATGCTTTCCTGCTATTTGTTTATGATAATTTTGATAATAGATTTGTTTTCCTGTTAAATCGAATAGCTGAAAAGATATCCCGGATGATTTCTTAAGATCAATATTAACAGAGAAATTTCCCAATGATGGATTCGGGGCAATACCGGAGATATTGATATTGTCCGTAACTAAATTTATTTCGTAAGTTCCTACGGTATATTCTTTACCGTCCAAAGGAATCAAAGCCATATATATGTTTATATCTCCATCATTTTTCCTGCCGTCTGACCAAAAAGGAATGGCAAAACTACCTGTGGAAACGGTTTTATTATATTCGCCGATACCAAAACCACTATTGGTTTTTCCTATCATCGAAAAATCGGAATAATGTGATGTAAGTGGATATTGAACTGAAAAATCCGGATTTTCCGTTTTCAAAGCATAGGAAATATAATAATCGGCATTAAAATTATTGATAGTGTCTTGTCTTTTATCATAAAAACAAAGAATGGGAATTCCTGCCGGATTTATTTCTATATTGGAATAAAACTGATCTGAATTTTCTAAAGAATCATCATTTATAATTACCGGTTCTGTCCAATTTGATCCCTGATCATCGGAGTAACATAAATAAATATCCGATCCTGTTTTTTCAATAGTATCAATACCCGGAGCTGTCCAAGTTGCATATATTCTGCCGGAAGCAATACCATCACTATTGTCCAATGCGATATACGGACTTGGAAAATACCTGTCCCTAATGCCTATTATAGTGCTTTGTGTAGAGCCATAGGTGAAACCCGGATAATAAAATTCGCTTATCTTTTTAGCGTTGCTGAATGTTTGTCCGCCGTCAGTAGATACCGAAAGATAAAAGTAATAATCAATAGAATCAGGTGAACCTACAAATCCGATGTAGAGATTTCCTTCTTTGTCCAAATCCACGGAGGTAAATTGGACAAACTTAAAGCTATCGGGTGTTAGTGTTACCGGATTGTAAACAAAAGAAGTATCTCCCGGATGAAGTATATCTATTTTTATATTCATCGAAGGGTCTGAAATGGTATCTCCTGCATAAAAATCGACATATCCGAGATAAACATTTCCGCGATAAGCTGAATCTGTAAGGTCTGATACCATCCATTGTTTATCCAAAAAACGGTCTATACCTTCAAGAGTTGAAGTTGAAAACTTACTGCTTTCAAAATACGCTTCGGTTTTCCAAGTTTCGCCACCGTCTTTCGAAACCGAGTGATAAATATATTCTGTCGCTTTAAAATTTATCAGGTCGGTAACAGCTAAAAGAATATATGTAAGATGTAAATTTCCGTCAGCATCAAAAACCAAAACTGGATCTCCGCCTCCCACTACTATAAACTGGTCATTTACGACACCGTCAAATTTACTTTTTTGCCAGGTGTTTCCAAAATCTTTTGTATAATAAGTAGAGATAAACAGCGGTTGATCTACAATAGGGTTTAGGGAAAAATGTATTGAGGAAACAACAATATTATTACTGTCAAATGGATTTATTGCAGCAAATATCTCTGATTCGGAGCCTTTGTTATCATCGTGAACCAGTTTTTCACCGTAAGGATTTCTAAAAGCGGATTTTTTATCGTAGTAAGTTCTGGTATTCTCTCTTATATTTTCGTGATTCAATTTGAGAAAAGACTTTTCATTTAAAGCCCTTTTGATCATATTATTAACAGGGTTTTGCGTATATGAAACAGTATTGAATGTGGAAAAGAAAACAAATAACAATAATAATTTGAATGATTTTTTTAACATAACCCTGCTTTTTGTGGTGTAAAAATAATAAAAAACTACTTTATTTTCAATTCTTTAGGTTTTATTTTAGGAAGTTTTTTCGGATTTTTAGGTACGGGATCATAACCGGAGCCTCCCCAAGGATTGCAACTTGCGATTCTTTTGATGCTCATCCAGCCGCCTTTTATAGGTCCCCATTCTTCAATTGCCTCTATAGTATAATGAGAGCAAGTGGGTGTGTACCGGCAATTGCTTCCGAGCAAGGGAGAAATAAATATCTGATAAAACCTTACCGGTAATATCAAAAGAAGTTTGAAAAATTTGTTTATATATTTTAGAAATATCATTTTTTCCATTTAATACTACATCCTATACTAGGAAACTGTTTAGGGTCCACTTCTTTGTTTTCCAAAATAGCATCCAAGGCTTTTTTCAGGTCTTTTCCTGTCGGTTTAACACCCATCTGAGGTCTTGTTTCATCAAATCTCCCTCTGTAAACCAAATGCAGGTTTTTATCAAAAACATAAAAATCAGGAGTACAGGCAGCTTTGTATTCTTCAGCTACAGTTTGGGTTTCATCATATAAATAAGGAAAGGAAAACTGGCATATATCCGCAATCATTTTCATTATATCGGGATGATCCTGAGGATAGTTTTCGATATCATTGGAACTGATAGCAACAAAAGAAACTCCTTTACTCATATATTCATAAGATATTTTAAGGAGTTTTTTCATAACATGATGTACATAAGGACAATGATTGCAAATAAACATTACCACTGTTGCTTTATCCGATTTGATATCATTTATAGAAATCATATCCTTGCTTATGGTGTCATAAAGCTGAAAATAAGGAGCCTTGGTTCCCAGTGGTAACATATTTGATTCTGTAGCTGCCATAGTTTACATTTTATATAAAAACAATATTAAATAAAAATTAGTTTAAACAAGATATTAATTTAATGGTTAACTATTATTTTTTTTGTCGTGAAGAATTGCGAATTGAATATACTGACAAAGTAAAAACCCTCTTGGAAACCCGATATATCGATTTCTTTTTTCTGTCCGGTGAGAGAAAAAGAGTATACTGTTTTACCCTGATAATTCATTATTAGAATTTCAGCATTTGTATTTGACAGGTTTTCTATTTTCAAAATATCTTTAACCGGATTTGGATAAATATTAAGACCATTAGCAAGTATATTACCGGTATTGGACGTAGTATAACCCGATCTGATAATATTGATATTTACGGTTCCGCCATTGCTTTCAATAGTAAATGTCAAGCTATCCGTAATATCGTCTTCAGGCTGGTAATAAATATTAAAAGAATAATCTTGTGCTCCAAGCTGAATTTTTGAAATATTAAAATCAGTAGAAAATTCAGTACCGGTCAATGATGTGAAATCAGAATATTTCAGGGTATCGTTTGCCCTGTTTGTAATTGTTATATTAATAGTGTCAATATCACCTGTTTTTATATTTTTCATGGGGAAAATGCTATCGGTAGCCAGCATTATTTTGGGATAAAAAACGGAAACTACCGGAAGTGAAGAGTTTTTCCAGAACAAAATACCTCCTTGCATATTATATACTTCTTTGAATTTCTTGTCTTTCATTTTCTTAAAAACTTTACCGCTTCTGCTTCCCGACTTGCAGTGTATCAAATATATTTTTTCATGATCCAGAGAATCCAGCAATATATCAAAATCAGAATCGTAATAATTTCTATTTATTGCTCCTTCAATATGTTGAGGAATATACTCAGCCGGAGTTCTTACGTCCATTATCACAAAACCTGGATTAGTAGCATTTGCTTTGATGAGACTGTCACATTTTACAGGGATGAGTGTTTTATAAATATAATCCTGTGCGGACAATAGAGTATTCGTAAAAAGAAAAACCAAAATAAGTATTTGTTTCATTTATTAAAGCATTTTTTATTTATTCCGAGAATGTATTTTTTTGTAACCTGTATTTTTTTTGCTGTTTGTGCTCCTTTGAAACCGCTAATATAATCATCTTTCATATTTTCCTTTGCGTATTGCGTATATATTCCGGATATGGGTTTATAAGACCAGTGCCATTTTTCTTCGTTATAACCATAAGGTCTGCCCGCAGTATAAGGACGGCAAAAACCGAATTTATAAGCATTTTCCGTCATCCAGTCAAATATTTTTTTCCCTTTCCCCTTAGTATAATAACTGTTTTCCAAAACATTAAGATCAATTTCAGTTCCCCAGTGATGTCTTGATGTTCCCGGCATAGAGCTGAATTTTAAAATATCCAAAGCTCTTTTAACCGGATCTTTAATGTTTTTTCGCTTAGCCCAGTTTCTTTCCCATATTCCTTTTTGATAATTGAAAGGTCTTGTTGCGGAGACGATCAGCAATTTGAATCCGTCTTTATAAGCAGCGTCATACATTTTCAAAAAAGCATTGTAAGCATTTTTATCAAGGTAAACATTGTGTTTATTGGTGTATTTATCTTCTATTCTTACAAATTCAGGATGTTTTGAGGGATCAAATTTTCCCATCAGAAAATCATTATTAAGATAAGATGGATATTTCGGTTTTACAACCGTATCTTTTCTTATTTCTACCGTATCTTTCTTTATCGTCCGGTTTTTTTCCGGTTTTTCCCCTGTATTTTTACAGGAAAAAAGAGCTAGTATGATAAAACTTAGCAAAAAATTTTTTTTCATATTATTGTTTTTTTAGTGTTTCCAGAAATTCATCTATTTTTTCTTCTTTTGTTGCCCAAGAAGTAACAAGACGAATTATGGTATTGTTTTTATCGTATTTCTGCCAGGGATAAAACATAAATTTTCTCTCAAGTTCTTTTATTGTTTTATCGGGTATTACCGGGAAAATGATATTTGTCTGCGGAGTGGCTACAAATTCATATCCTAAATTCTTGATACCATCTGCCAAATTATATGCAAGTTTATTGGAATAAGTGGCAAGTTCAAAAAACAGTTTGTTTTTGAAAAGTACTGAAAACTGTATTCCGAAAAGCCTGCTTTTTGCCAATAATGCACCTTTTTGTTTCATAGAATAGCGAAACTTTTCTTTTAGTCTGTCATTTATCAATGCAATGGCTTCACCTGATAAAGCACCGTTTTTAGTTCCGCCGATATAAAATACATCAACATAATTTTTTATTTCTGCAGGTAAAAGGTCCTGATATTTTGAGGTCAGTGAAGTTCCCAGTCTGGCGCCGTCCATAAAAAGTAAAAGATTGTTTTTTTTACAAAACGTACTTAATTTTTCAAGATTCTTTTTGGTATAAATAGTGCCGAGTTCTGTGGAATTGGATATATAGACCAATTTAGGTACAACCATATGCTCATCGCAATGCTCTGTCAGGACAGGTTCTATCAGTTCGGGAGTCAGTTTCCCGTCAAAAGTGTTTATTGTATTGATTTTATGTCCCGTGAATTCAATGGCACCGGTTTCATGAACCGCTATATGACCTGTTTTAGCAGCAATTACGGATTCATAAGGTTTTAGTATTGATGAAATAACAGTCATGTTTGCTTGGGTGCCACCGGAAACAAAATGCACTTCTGCATTAGGTATATCAAATTGATTTTTTATCAATTTTGCCGCTTCGTTACAATATTCATCTTCACCATATCCGAGTTGCTGAGTCATATTTGTTTTTTGAAGAGCATCTAAAATATCCGGATGCGCACCTTCGGCATAATCGTATAAAAAATTATATTTTGACATAAATTAAAATTTGAAGTACAAATTTATACATTATTTGTTAGATTTGTATTTTTTATGAATATTACACAAAAAAATTAACATGAAATTAAAAACACGGCTATTTTTACTTTTGATATTTATTATACCTTTTATCAGTATTGCTCAAAACAGAGATACCGGTAAATGCGGTGAATCGGATCAAGAATTTATATTAAGAGGAGATCATTGGGGATATGGATATGATGATCTTTTGGATGATTTGCAGAAATGGTCTCAAAGTCCATATGTGAAAATAAATTCCATAGGGCAAAGCGTGCAAAACCGCGAAATGTGGCAATTGCAAATAACATCAAATGATACGATTTCCGACAAACATACGGTGTTTTTTCATGTGAGAACACATCCGGGTGAAGTGCAAAGCTTTTGGGTGGCAAATGAAATAATCAATCTTCTGCTTTCCGAAGACAGTTTAGCGGTAAAAACCAGAGAAAAATGTGTTTATTATATAGTTCCCATGTACAATCCGGATGGAGTTGAACTGGAATATGCAAGGCAAAATGCCAATAAAATAGATTTGGAAAGCAATTGGTATTCCGGTAACAATATACAACCGGAAGTGATGGCTTTGAGGAACAGGTTTTTGGAACTGATGAACAGTGATAGTCCTATTGAGGTTGCTTTGAATATGCACTCTGCATACAAATGTAAACGATATTTTGTAGCTCATGATCTTAATGGAACATCTTATCCTTATCTTCAAATGGAGAAAAGGTTTATTGAGGGAGTTAGAAGTTATTTTCCCGATGGAATTGAACCCTGGGACTTTTTTGTTACCTGGTCAAGTGGTAATCCTTTGAAATATCCCGAAAGTTGGTGGTGGGCAAACTACGGTTCTAATGTTTTGGCTCTGACTTATGAAGATGGTAACTGTGATGAAGCGGGAAGTTTTGATATTACGGCAAGAGCTATTGTCTCCGGTATTGCTGATTTTCTTGATATTTGGGGCAATACCAGCAATATCATAGAATTGGAAAATAATCCTTTTATCGTATATCCCAATCCTGCCGGTAATATTTTAAATATTGATTTTAATACTAATTTTAGTGGTAAAATAGAGATTTTTGATATATACGGCAAAAAAATCATGCGAAAATCAATTGAAAATATTAGCAAATATACCTGTGATATTTCAAATATCGGATCGGGAATATATTTTATAAGGGCTATTGATTCGAATCGCAACAATACAAGAATAAATACCATTCGTTTTATTAAAGAATAACATGATAATCCTTGTTGGTAAATTAGCTATATTTTAATGCAATATTTTATTTAACTCGAAGTTAAATAAATAAAAATATGGCAATTCAATCAAAGACATACGATGCTAAAGAAGAATTCTGGAATGTTTTAACACATGGAACCGGATTAATATTAAGTATAGCAGCTTTATCTTTACTAGTGGTATATGCAAGTTTGTATCATAGTGTATGGCATATAGTGAGTTTTACTATATACGGTGTGAGTTTGGTAGTTCTTTATACTGCATCCACAACATATCATATAACAAAAAAGCCCAAATTAAGGCTGAGATTAAATGTTTTTGATCATTCTGCAATATATGTTTTAATAGCGGGTACATATACTCCTTTTACATTGGTTACTTTAAGAGGGCCCTGGGGTTGGAGTTTATTCGGAGTAATATGGGGTATGGCGATAATAGGCATTGTATTAAAGTTCTTTTATACGGGGAGGTTTGATAAGTTGTCAACTGCTATTTATGTATTAATGGGTTGGCTGGTTTTGATAGCGGTATATCCATTGGTTATAAATTTTTCTTTTCCCGGGCTAATGTGGTTATTGGCAGGAGGCATATTTTATACGATAGGAGCTATATTTTATTTAAAAAACTCCATGACATACAATCATGCTATTTTTCATGTGTTTGTTTTACTGGGCAGTATCAGCCATTTTATAGCGGTATTTTTTTATGTATAAACCACATAATTCAGCGCTATAATTTTCATATTGTACTAAGTCATTAATAAAATCATCACTTCCTTTATATATTTAAATAGTTTTTTTAGTTTTGGTCTTATGTTGACGGTTATTTTGATTTTTACAGTATTGAATTTGCTCTATTGGATATTTATTTTTAATAAATTATCAATCATTAAAAGCAATATATCATCGAAGTTAGCTTCTAAGCAAATAATCTCCGAATCAGCTATTGTTATTGCTGTAAAAAATGAAGAACAAAATATTCAAAAAAATCTGTCTTCTTTTTTAAATCAAAAGCCTGAAGGATACAAATTAATAATTGTTGATGACTACTCTCAAGATGATACATTTTATATCGTTGAAAATTATTCAAGGCGGTATCCGAATTTGAAAGTATTGAAGAATAAGTATGAAACGGGAAAAAAACATGCTCTCTCTTATGCGATAAATAATACAGATGAGAAATATTTGTTGTTTACAGATGCTGACTGTTATACCAAATCGGACAAATGGTTGAGCAAAATGGTTTCATTGTTTGATGAAAACATTAAAATCGTACTTGGATATAGTCCTTATACCGGAAAAAATCTCTTGAGCAAATTCATTAGATTTGAAACTTTTATGACTGCAATTCAATATTTCAGTTATGCACTGTCGGGAATACCTTATATGGGAGTTGGTAGAAATATGGCTGTTGAAAGATTTTTTTTCATAAATAATAAAGGATATGAAAATCACCTTGATCTGAAATCAGGCAATGATGATCTATTTGTAAATGAAAATGCAAATGCCAGAAATACAGCTATTCAATTGGATCCCGATACTTTTATTTATACTACTGCCTCCGGATCTTTAAGTGAGTTTATCGGACAAAAAGCAAGACATATCAGTACTTCTTTCAGGTATAAAACAATTCATAAAGTTTTGTTGGCAGTATATTCTTTTTCACATATTGGAGTTTACCTTTCATTGATAACAGCTGTCTTTTTTTTACCTTTTGGAATAGTATTCCTACTTTGGTTAGTTAGGATATTTATTATTTCAATAGTATCTTACCGGTCGTTTATACTGCTAAAAGAAAAAGATTTGTTTATTTGGTTTCCTGTATTGGATTTTTTTATGGGAATATATTATTTTTTTATGGGAATATATTATTTTTTTGCTACTAAAAACAAATGGAAATGATGGAAGATATAGTTTATAAATATTTTGAAGATATTTCTGAAACGCAGAAAGAAAAAATAATAAAACTTTATAATCTATACGTGGATTGGAATAATAAAATTAATGTGGTTTCGCGAAAAGATATAAATAATCTCTATTTGCATCATGTGCTACATTCTTTATCTATATTAAAATTTTACAATTTTAATAATGGTTCGAAAATTCTCGATATCGGTACGGGGGGTGGATTTCCAGGTATTCCATTAGCTATTTTTCTGGAAAATTGTGATTTTACATTAATAGACGGCAAAGCAAAAAAAATAAAAGTTGTAAATGCAATTGCGGATACTTTGGATTTAAAAAATGTAAGAGGACTACATCAGAGAGCGGAAGAATTTAAGGAGAAATTCGATTTTATTATCACGAGAGCCGTTACTTCCATTGATAAATTGCAAATGTGGTCATACCCGTTATTAAAAAAGAAAAGTACCGGACCAATGCCTTCGGGGTTATTTGCCTATAAAGGAGGGAATATTTCCGCTGAATTAAAACTTTTAAACAAAAACGATTACTATGAATTGAATGATATTCATAAAAAAATACCTGAAGATTATTTCAAAGAAAAATATATTATTTATTTGCAAAGCTAATAATTTTGGAAAATTGGTTTAATTTTGTATTTAAAATGAAAGGATATGCAACATCTTAAAATAAAGGTTACCGGCAAAGTTCAGGGAGTATGGTTCAGAGTGAATACAAAAGATAAAGCGGATGAATTGGGATTGTCGGGATATGTCCAAAACAAACCGGATAACTCGGTATTTATAGAGGTTTCGGGAGATGAAGAATTGATAAACGAATTTTTGCATTGGGTTAAAAAAGGGCCGGAACTTGCCCGTGTGAACGATATAATAGTTGAAGAAAATAATAAGGAATATAATTCCGGATTTGAAATCAGAAGATAAAGCGCCGCTTCGAGCGGTATAAAGTAAAAAGGCTAAAGCGCCGCTTCGAGCGATGCCCCGAGCGATGCCCCGAGTAACGAAGTGTACCGAGGGGTAACGAAGTGTATCGAGGGGTAGCGCTAGCGTACCGAGAAGTAAAAAGTATAAAGTATAATAACAATTGAAAATTAACCAATAACAATTAATG
>Ga0256913_10000726_pt1 | contig 17016 bp, 9 predicted proteins | sample Axial_MatmetaG_FD_185970 | JGI IMG/M metagenome (GOLD analysis project Ga0256913, IMG submission 185970) | Deep-sea worm associated microbial mat communities from Axial Seamount, Juan de Fuca Ridge, Pacific Ocean - Axial_Mat | ecosystem: Environmental > Aquatic > Marine > Oceanic > Microbial... | reverse complement strand
AGTTCTATATTTTATGGGAGGAAAATAAAATAATTTTTTCATTTTCAATAAATTTAAAATTATCCTACTACCATCTTTCAAAGGCGAGTGATTTCGGAATAATTTCCCCGCCAGCATCGATAAAATTTGTATTTTTCATTGAAAATCATTTCGTTATATTCCCTTTTACATATTTTACATTATCGCTACACGAACGATAATCTTCCGGATGTTACTGAAATTCAACGAGATACATTGTGTTATCGATGCTAACTACATTATATCCGCAACAAATATATATATAAACGAGGTTTTTTCAAAAAATATTGCTTTTTCCCTTACAATATATCAAAATTCCGTTCACTTTTAAGGATTTATAGTGATTGAAGACAGCAATTCAATACAAATAACGCTATCGAAAGATCAAGAAATGTTTTTCTTTATGTAGGCACTATGTAGCGATTGTATTATTATAGATGTGTTTTGTTGAATAGTATTTGTTCTGCAATTTTTACAATATGTAATATGCATTTAAAAACTTTTGTTATAAAAGATTGTTTTGCTTGTATTATTATTTTTTTTAATCGAAACGAATAAATAGTATAAAATATATACCAAGAACGGTTTATAACTGTTTAATAGCGATAAATAAGAACAAAATACGAAGGTTTATATGTAAAAACGGTATAATTTGAGAGTGGTATAAAAAAAATAATAAAAATTTTAAAAAATTATTTTGTTTTTTATCAAAATAAATATACCTTTGCAACCGCTTTTGAAATAATGATTTTGAAACGCGTATTTTTGAAATAATAAAAGCCAATGTAGCTCAGCTGGTAGAGCAGCTGATTTGTAATCAGCCGGCCGGGGGTTCAAGTCCCTCCATTGGCTCGTATATAGCATATGTACGAGTAATATTAATCAAGATATCTTTGGATTTTTTTTGATGTATATTTGGCACATGTTATTTATGTAGGGGGCGCGCCGGAGTGGGAGAGCCGGGCCAGACTGTAAATCTGGTGACTAAGTCTGAATAGGTTCGAATCCTATCGCCCCCACTTTTGAAAAGTCAATTAATGTCCCCTGTGATAATATATTATGAGGGTAAGTTAAAAAGCGGGTGTAGCTCAGTTGGTAGAGCATCAGCCTTCCAAGCTGAGGGTCGCGAGTTCGAGTCTCGTTGCCCGCTCTTTTTTCCTTCTTTTTTTATCTTGGAAGATAAGCCAATGTAGCTCAGCTGGTAGAGCACTTCCATGGTAAGGAAGGGGTCGGGGGTTCAAATCCCTTCATTGGCTCGTAATAAATTGATTTATTATAATAATTAGTAAAAATTGAACAAATGGCTAAAGAAACTTTTGAAAGGTCAAAACCGCACGTAAATATCGGTACTATTGGTCACGTTGACCATGGTAAGACAACTTTGACTGCTGCTATTACATATGTTTTGGCAGATGCCGGTCTTGCGCAAAAAACAGATTACGATTCTATTGATGCTGCTCCTGAAGAAAAAGAAAGGGGAATTACTATCAATACGGCTCACGTAGAATACGAAACAGAAAACAGACACTATGCACACGTTGACTGTCCGGGACACGCCGACTATGTTAAGAACATGGTTACAGGTGCTGCGCAAATGGACGGTGCTATTTTGGTTGTTGCTGCAACTGATGGTCCTATGCCTCAAACAAGGGAACATATCCTTTTGGCAAGACAGGTAGGAGTTCCAAAAATTGTGGTATATATGAATAAAACAGATCTCGTTGATGATGATGAAATGTTGGAATTGGTTGAAATGGAAGTAAGAGAGTTGTTGGATCAATATGAATTCGATGGCGATAATACAGCAGTTATTCAAGGTTCTGCTCTTAAAGCTTTGGAAGGTGATCCTAAGCATATTCAGTCTATCATCGATTTGATGGCTGCTGTGGATGAGCAAATTCCCGAGCCTGTAAGAGATGTTGATAAGCCATTCTTAATGCCTGTTGAGGATGTATTCTCTATTACAGGTAGAGGTACTGTTGCTACAGGAAGAATCGAGAGAGGTGTGATTAATGTTGGAGACGGTGTTGAAATCGTTGGCTTGAATAAAGAAGGTGAAAAACCAATGAAATCAGTTGTGACCGGAGTTGAGATGTTTAGAAAGATTCTCGATAGAGGTGAAGCTGGTGATAATGCAGGTTTGTTGTTGAGAGGTATCGAAAAAACCGATATCAAGAGAGGACAAGTTATTTGTGCTCCCGGATCAATTACTCCTCATAAGAAATTCAAAGCTGAAGTTTATGTATTGAGCAAAGATGAGGGAGGAAGACATACTCCGTTTTTCAATGGATACAGACCTCAGTTTTATTTCAGAACAACTGACGTAACCGGTGATGTGAAATTACCTGAAAATGTTGAAATGGTAATGCCTGGTGATAACGTAACAATGGAAGTTGAGTTGATTCAACCTATTGCAATGGAGAAGGGATTGAGATTTGCTATTCGTGAAGGTGGTAGAACGGTTGGAGCTGGTCAGGTAACGGAAATATTGGATTAATAAAAAATCCTTTTATATAAAGTGAAATTATATTTGAGCAGTCTAAAATTAGGCTGCTCATTTATAGCTTAATGAGCTTTATTACTGAAATCCCCTTTTATGAAAGAATAAAAGGAGTAATATTGAAAAAGATTATTTTTTACGGGCATAGCTCAACTGGTAGAGCGACGGTCTCCAAAACCGTAGGCTGTGGGTTCAAGTCCTACTGCCCGTGCATATAAAACAGGAATTGATTTTTGTTCCTGATATTGTTTAGTGCGTATTGCACAAATAGAAAATTGTAAATATGAATAACGTCGTTTTATATTTGAAAGAAAGCTATAATGAGCTGATGCATAAGGTTAGCTGGCCTAAATTTCCTGAGCTGTTAAGCGCAACCAGGATTGTTGTCGTAGCTTCGATTATATTTGCTTTACTGGTATTGGTGATTGATTTGATATCAAAGACAATTACTAATTTCTTTTATCATATCAATTTTTAAATCACCTGATATGAAGTGGTATTCACTAAGAGTAATTAGCGGTAAAGAAAAGAAGATCAAAGAAAGACTTGAGTTGGAAATAAGTAGGTCGGGTTGGGGCGATATAGTTAATCAAATTGTTGTGCCGACAGAGAAGGTTTACAAAATAAGAAGCGGAAAAAAAGTAATTATAGAAAGAAACATATTGCCCGGATATATTTTGGTTGAAGCAGATCCCAAAAGATTTAAAGGCGAAATTATTAGAACTTTGACAAATTTACCAAATGTGATGCATTTTCTCGGAAGGGAGCATCCGGTTGCAATGACAGAAGTGGAAGCAAACAGATTGCTGGGTAAAGTGGATGAATCGCAACAAATAGGTGAAGAATTGATGGAACCGTTTTTAGTTGGAGAAACCATTAAAATTATAGATGGTCCTTTTAATGGCTTTATTGGAGATATTACCGAAGTGAATGAATCAAATAAAACATTGAAAGTTGTAGTGAAAATATTTGGACGAGGTACGGAAGTTGAACTTAATTTCCTACAAGCGGATAAACAATCTTAAAATAATATATTAAATTGAAATACAATGGCAAAGGAAATTGATGGATTTATTAAATTACAAGTAAAAGGAGGTCAGGCTAATCCTGCTCCTCCGGTTGGTCCCGCTCTTGGAGCAAAAGGGGTTAATATAATGGAGTTTTGTAAGCGTTTTAATGCTGCAACTCAGGATAAGATGGGTAAAGTCGTTCCTGTTGTGATTACTGTCTTTAAGGACAAATCATTTAACTTCATTATCAAAACCACTCCTGCTGCTATTCAGTTGATGGAAGCGGCTAAATTGAAAAAAGGATCATCTGAACCAAATAGAAATAAAGTTGGTAAAGTTACTTGGGATCAGGTTAGAACCATAGCCGAAAGCAAGATGGAAGATCTTAACGCGTTTAAAATCGAATCTGCAATGAAAATGGTTGCCGGTACTGCAAGAAGTATGGGGTTAGAAGTTGAAGGAGATTTTCCTTCATAAGAAAAATATTTGATAACATAGGGAGCTTTTTAAAGCGTTATTACCTATAAAAATTTTGTTATGGCAAAAATTAGTAAAAAGATGAAAGCAGCCATCGCTAAAGTTGATAAGGATAAAGATTATCCCATCAACGAAGCAATGGCACTGGTAAAAGATGTAAATATAGCATCTTTTGATTCCTCGGTAGATCTGCATATCAATCTTGGTGTGGATCCGCGTAAAGCTGATCAAGCTATTAGAGGAACTGTTTCCTTACCTCATGGTACGGGAAAATCAAAAAGAGTTTTAGTACTTTGTACTCCGGATAAAGAGCAAGAAGCTCTTGATGCTGGAGCTGATTATGCGGGTTTGGACGAATTTGTTCAAAAAATACAAAACGGTTGGTTGGAATTTGATGTTGTTATTGCTATGCCTCAGACTATGGCTCAAGTAGGACGATTGGGTAGAATATTGGGACCTAGATCCTTAATGCCCAACCCAAAGAGTGGGACTGTAACTCCAGAAGTCGGTAAAGCTGTAACTGAAGTGAAAAAAGGTAAAGTTGCTTTTAGAGTGGATAAATATGGTATTATCCATACTTCTGTTGGTAGGGTTTCTTTTTCAGCTGATAAATTGGTCGATAATGCTGAAGAAATTATCAAAACTATTATCAAAATGAAACCTTCAACTGTAAAAGGAACTTATTTGAAATCTATTACGGTGGCTCCTACAATGGGACCCGGAGTGAAAATAGATTCCAAATCAATTTAATTAATTCAATTCAAAAAATTTAAGAAATGAATAAAGCGGAAAAAACCCGGGTTATATCAATATTAGCAGATAAATTTGCAAACAGTTCAGTTTTTTATCTTACGGATTCTTCTACTTTGACTGTCGAACAGGTGAATAAATTGAGAAGGATTTGTTTTGAGAAAAACGTTGAATTTAAAGTTGTAAAAAATAATCTTGCAAGATTAGCTATGGAATCCAATGCTGAAGAAAAAGGATTTGAACCCCTTTATGATGCATTGAAAGGACCTACAGCTATTATGTTTTCGGAGACAGGTAATTTACCTGCGAAAATAATAGCAGAGTTTAGAAAAGATTTCGAAAGACCGATTTTAAAAGCAGCATATATAGAAAGTGCAGTTTACTTTGGTGATGATCAACTCGATGCATTGAAAAGTATCAAATCCAAAGAAGAACTTATTGCTGATATTATCGCATTGTTACAAAGTCCGATTAAGAATGTTGTTGGTTCACTTAAATCAGGTGGCAATACCATTACGGGCTTGTTGAAAGCTCTTGAAGAAAGAGCATAAATTATGGCTTCCAAGCGTGTTTACGCATATTAATAATTTTTTTTAATAATTAAAAACCAGAAAAATGGCGGATTTAAAAGCAATCGCAGAACAATTGGTAAACTTGACAGTTAAAGATGTTCAAGATTTAGCAGATATATTAAAAGAGGAATACGGTATAGAACCTGCTGCAGCTGCAGTAGCTGTTGCTGCCGCACCGGGAGCAGCTGGTGGAGACGGAGCTGCTGAAGAGAAAACAGAATTTGATGTTTTCTTGGAATCAGCAGGTGCAAGTAAACTTAAAGTTGTAAAAGAAGTTAAAACTTTACTAGGTATTGGCTTGAAAGATGCTAAAGATTTAGTTGATGGAGCTCCTGCAGTTATCAAAGAAGCTGCTCCTAAAGATGATGCTGAATCTCTTAAAGCAGCTTTAGAAGCTGTTGGCGCTACAGTTGAATTGAAATAATACTAAATCTCGGTTAATAACTTGATGATAGTATATTTTAATTCAAAAATATAATGTTTAAGCTTAGTTAGTCCTTTGTTGTTAAGGACTAGCTGAGCTTTTGTGTTATACTTAATACTGATAAAGTTCAGTATGTTTTTTTTCCTTTTTTTCTCAAAAGAAAATTTTCTGTGAAATGACGTTTAACGATTCTATAGCAACTCTTGGAAATCAAAGAGTGAATTTTGGCAAAATTAAAATGCCGGTGAAATATCCTAATTTATTATCTATTCAATTAGATTCGTTTCAGGATTTCTTCCAAATTGATACAACTCCCGAAAATCGAAATAAAGAGGGACTCTACAGGGTTTTTCAAGATCATTTTCCTGTAAGTGATGCAAGAAATATATTCCTGTTGGAGTTTTTGGATTATCAAATCGATCCTCCCAGATACAGTATCTCCGAGTGTATGCAAAGAGGTTTGACCTACAGCGTACCGCTTAGAGCTAAATTGCGCTTGTCCTGCAATGATGAAGAACATATCGACTTTGAAACTATAGAGCAAGAAGTATTTCTCGGTAATGTGCCCTATATGACTCCTAAAGGTTCGTTTATAATCAATGGAGCCGAAAGAGTTGTTGTTTCACAATTGCACAGGTCTCCTGGTGTATTTTTTAGTCAAACATTTCATCCGAATGGTATGAAAATATTTTCTGCCAGAGTTATTCCTTTTAGAGGTGCCTGGATGGAATTTGCTACGGATATCAATATGGTGATGTACGCCTACATTGATAGAAAGAAAAAATTGCCTGTTACTACTCTTTTAAGAGCTTTGGGATTTGATTCCGATAAAGAGATCCTTGATATATTTGAATTGGTTGAAGAAGTGAAAGCAAATGAAGCAAGCCTTAAGAAATCAATAGGTAAAAAACTGGCCGCTAGAGTATTACGAAAGTGGATTGAGGATTTCGTAGATGAAGATACAGGCGAATTAATCTCATTGGAAAGAAATGAAATTATCCTGGAAAGAAATACAATCCTGGATGAAGAAAATATAAAACTTATTATTGATGCTGATGTCGATAGCATTATTGTTCAGAAAGAAAATCTGGACCTTGACTATTCGGTAATATATAATACCCTGCAAAAAGATCCGACAAACTCGGAAGTCGAAGCAGTCGCATATATATACCGTCAACTTAGAGGTACCGAACCACCGGACGAAGAAACAGCTAGAGGTATTATCGACAAAATGTTCTTCTCGGAAAGCAGATACGATCTCGGTGATGTAGGTAGATATAAAATAAATAGAAAATTGGATTTGAGTATTCCCGATGATGTAAAGGTTCTTACAAAAGATGACTTTATGTCAATCATAAAATACTTGATAAATATTATTAATGATCGTGCGGAACTCGATGATATTGACCACCTGAGCAATAGAAGAATCCGTACTGTAGGAGAACAGCTTTACGCTCAATTCAGTGTGGGGCTTGCACGTTTAGCAAGAACTATCAGAGAGAGAATGAATGTAAGGGACAATGAAGTATTTACTCCTGTAGATCTTATAAATGCCCGTACTCTTTCTTCAGTGATAAACTCATTTTTCGGAACAAGCCAATTGTCCCAGTTTATGGATCAGACCAATCCGCTTGCCGAAATCACTCATAAAAGACGTATTTCAGCTCTTGGTCCAGGCGGTTTGTCAAGGGAAAGAGCCGGTTTTGAGGTAAGGGACGTTCACTATTCACACTATGGAAGACTTTGTACCATTGAAACCCCTGAAGGACCAAACATCGGATTGATATCTTCATTAGCTGTCAATGCCAAGGTGAATCAAATGGGATTTTTGGAAACACCATATAGGAAAGTTGAAAATGGAAAAGTTATTTTGGACAAAGAGCCTGAATATCTATCGGCTGCCGACGAAGATTATAAAAAAGTAGCCCAGGCAAATACTCCATTAGATAGTAACGGTGTTATTATTACAGAAAAAGTAGCAGCTCGTGAGCATGGAGATTTTCCGATTCTGGAACCTAAAGAAATAGATTATATAGATGTAGCTCCTAATCAGATTACTGGTGTTTCGGCATCATTGATACCTTTCTTGGAAAATGATGATGCTAACCGTGCTTTGATGGGGTCAAATATGCAACGGCAAGCTATTCCATTGATAAAACCGTCAGCACCGATTGTTGGAACTGGAATAGAAAAATTGGTAGCACAGGATTCAAACTTGCTTTTAAATGCTGAAAATGACGGAATCGTCGAATATGTGGATTCAGAAAAAATAGTGCTGAAATATGACCGTACTGACGAACAAGAAAAAATTTCACTTGATAGCAATATTAAAACTTATAACTTAACTAAGTTCTTAAGAACTAATCAAGGTACTTGTATCAACCTTAAACCTTTAGTAGAAAGAGGAGAAAGAGTGGTTAAAGGGCAATTATTGTGTGACGGATATGCTACTGACAAAGGTGAACTTGCTCTGGGACAGAATATGATGGTGGCATTTATGCCTTGGAAGGGTTATAACTTTGAGGATGCTATCGTTATTTCCGAAAGGGTAATAAAAGAGGATATATTCACTTCCATACATATTGAGAATTATGAATTGGAAGTTAGAGATACCAAACTTGGAGAAGAAGAACTTACCAATGATATTCCTAATGTAAGTGAAGATGCCACCAAAGATCTTGACGAAAACGGTATAATCCGCGTTGGCGCTTGGGTAAGTGGAGGAGATATTTTGATAGGTAAAATTTCACCAAAAGGTGAATCCGATCCTACTCCGGAAGAAAAATTGCTTAGAGCTATCTTCGGAGATAAAGCGGGTGATGTGAAAGATGCATCATTAAAAGCATCTCCTTCGACTAAAGGTATTATTATCGGAAAACAATTGTTTTCAAGAGCTAAAAAAGATAAATTTCAAAAATTAAGGGAAAAAGATCTTCTGGATAAATTGGATGCAAGACATTCAGTTGAAATGAATGAACTTAATACCTTACTTATCGATAAATTGATGAAATTACTCGAAGGAGAAGTTTCTGCCGGTGTGAAAAATGTCTTCAAGCAGGAAATGGTACCTCAGGGTTCCAAATTTACAAGAGCTTTACTTAAAGAAATTGATTTTTCAGTAATTGAATTTAATAATTGGACGGAAAATGAAGATCTGAATAAATTGGTAGCAAAATTATTGCACAATTATTCATTGCGTGCAAGTGAAATAATTGGCCAATACAAAAGAGAAGTATTCAATATTAATATCGGAGATGAATTACCTGCGGGAGTTCTTAAGTTAGCAAAGGTTTATCTTGTTAAGAAAAGAAAATTGCAGGTAGGAGATAAATTAGCCGGAAGACACGGAAATAAAGGTATCGTTGCCAAAATAGTAAGAGTCGAAGATATGCCGTTTTTGGAAGACGGTACTCCGGTCGATATAGTATTGAATCCATTGGGTGTGCCTTCAAGGATGAATATCGGTCAGATATTTGAAACTGTTTTGGGTTGGGCCGGTAAAGAAATGGGTGTTAAATTCGCTTCACCTATTTTTGATGGCGCTAAACTATCGGAGATTGAAGATCTGATATCTGAAGCCAAACTCCCTTCTTACGGACAAACATATCTTTATGATGGTGAAACAGGAGATCGATTCCATCAAAAAGCAACTGTTGGAGTTATTTATATGATCAAATTGAACCACATGGTTGAAGATAAGATGCATGCCAGATCCATCGGACCTTATTCACTTATCACACAACAACCTTTGGGAGGTAAAGCTCAATTCGGAGGACAGAGATTTGGAGAAATGGAGGTTTGGGCACTTGAAGCCTATGGTGCTACAAATATTTTGAGAGAAATGTTGACCATTAAATCAGATGATATCAAAGGAAGAGCAAAAGCTTATGAAGCGATCGTAAAAGGTGATCCGCTTCCTGAACCTAATATTCCTGAATCATTCAATGTATTGGTTCACGAACTAAAAGGATTGGCTCTTGATTTGAAATTCGATTAATAATTAATAATATATTTTATTGATATGATAAGAAATAAAAAAGTAGATCAACAGGAAAATAATAATTTTAATTCCATTACGATAAAATTAGCATCTCCTGATGATATTTTAGAAAGATCTTATGGTGAGGTTTTAAAACCGGAAACTATAAATTACCGTTCATATAAGCCGGAAAGAGATGGCTTGTTCTGTGAAAGGATCTTCGGACCTGTAAAGGATTACGAATGTTATTGCGGTAAGTATAAAAGAATCCGTTACAAAGGTATAGTTTGTGACCGTTGTGGCGTTGAAGTGACGGAGAAAAAAGTCAGACGTGAAAGAATGGGACATATCAAACTGGTTGTTCCTGTTGTCCATATCTGGTTCTTCAGATCATTGCCCAATAAGATTGGATATTTGTTGGGAATGTCAACAAAAAATCTTGAATCAATAATATATTATGAAAAATATGTTGTGATTCAGCCGGGTATTAAAGAGGGAACTCTTGAAAGAAATGCCTTATTGACAGAAGAAGAGTATTTTGAGATACTGGAAACTATTCCTGAAGATAATCAACTTTTACCGGATGACGATCCTCAGAAATTTATCGTCAAAATGGGGGCGGAAGCAGTTTATGATATGTTGGTAAATATCAATTTGGATGAATTGTCATTTGAATTAAGACATAAAGCGGCTACTGAGACATCCCAACAACGTAAATCCGAATCTTTAAAAAGACTTAATGTCGTTGAAATTTTTAGAGAAGGATTACGTCATGAAGATAATAAACCTGAATGGACTATTATTCAGTATCTTCCTGTTATTCCTCCTGAATTAAGACCTCTTGTGCCTTTGGATGGTGGAAGATTTGCATCATCAGACTTAAATGATTTGTATCGAAGAGTTATTATAAGAAATAACAGGCTTAAAAGACTTTTGGAAATAAAAGCTCCGGAAGTTATTTTGAGAAATGAGAAGAGAATGTTGCAGGAAGCTGTTGATTCCCTGTTTGATAACTCAAGAAAATCCAGTGCCGTTAAATCACAAGGGGGAAGAGTGTTGAAATCACTCAGTGGCGTATTGAAAGGAAAACAAGGTAGATTTAGACAAAACTTATTGGGTAAAAGGGTTGATTATTCAGGTCGTTCGGTTATCGTTGTAGGACCGGAATTGAAATTGCATCAGTGCGGTATTCCAAAAGGTATGGCAGCAGAATTGTTCAAACCTTTTGTTATTAGAAAATTGATAGAGAGGGGAATAGTAAAAACAGTTAAATCCGCTAAAAAACTTGTTGATAGAAGAGAACCTGTAATTTGGGAAATTCTTGAAAATATATTAAAAGGACATCCTGTTTTACTTAACAGGGCTCCTACTTTGCACAGATTGTCAATTCAGGCATTCCAGCCGGTACTTGTTGAAGGGAAAGCGATTAGACTCCATCCATTGGTTTGCGGAGCTTTTAATGCTGACTTTGACGGTGACCAAATGGCAGTGCACGTTCCTCTTAGCCAGTCTTCAATTCTTGAAGCTCAGGTATTGATGCTTTCAGCACACAATATGCTGAATCCTCAAAATGGTTCACCTATATCATTGCCTTCACAGGATATGGTACTCGGGTTGTACTACCTGACAAAAATAAGGAAGTCAACAGATGATGAAAAAATCGAAGGAGAAGGCTTGACATTTTATTCAAGTGAAGAGGCGATGATAGCTTATAATGAAGGAAGGGTGGATTTGCATGCATTGGTAAAATTAAGGGTTTATGAAGAAAATGAGGAAGGCAAACTGAAATCTAAAATAGTAGATACAACACTTGGTAGAATTATTTTTAATGAGAAGATTCCCGAAGGAATCCCTTACGTTAATCAATTATTGACAAAGAAAAATATTAAAGGGATTATAGCTAATATTATCAAAAGAAGAAATATGGCAATTGCAGCTGAATTTCTTGATAGTATTAAGGAAATGGGATATTTCTGGGCTTATAAAGGCGGTCTTTCTTTCAACCTTGGTGACTTGATTACTCCTTCTATTAAAGAACAGACTTTGGCTGATGCTCAAGAAGAGGTTAATGAAGTCTGGGATAGTTACAATAATGGATTGATTACCAATAATGAGAGATACAACCAGATTATTGATAAGTGGATGTATGCGGATAACAGTATTACTCAAAACCTTTTGAAAGAACTTTCAGAGCATAAAGCAGGTTTCAATTCGGTTTATATGATGTTGGATTCAGGAGCCAGGGGGTCGAAACAACAGATCAAACAGTTGGCAGGTATCAGGGGATTGATGGGTAAACCAAGAAAATCCGGAGATACGGGAGGAGCTATTATTGAAAATCCTATTTTGGCTAATTTTATCGAAGGCCTGTCTGTTTTGGAATACTTTATTTCTACTCACGGTGCGCGTAAAGGTCTTGCGGATACAGCTTTGAAAACAGCTGATGCCGGATATCTTACCAGGAGATTGGTCGATGTTGCTCAGGATGTTGTTATCAAAGAAAATGATTGTAATACCCTGAGAGGTATCAAAGTTGAAGCTCTTTATGAAAATGACAATTTGATCGAGGCTCTATCAAAAAGAATCGAAGGTAGATATATATTGAATGATATCTTTCATCCTGTAACCGGAGAATTGATATTGGAAGCAGGAGGATATATTTCATCTGAACTTGCGCGTTACATTGAGGACGAAGGAATTGAAAGTGTTACGATAAGATCTGTATTGACATGTGAATCAAAATTGGGCGTTTGTAAAAAATGTTACGGTAAAAATCTTGCAACCGGTAGAATCTCGGAAGTTGGTGATTCGGTTGGTATTATAGCCGCTCAGTCAATCGGGGAACCCGGAACGCAGCTTACTCTTCGTACGTTCCACGTCGGAGGTATCGCTTCCGTAACCAAAACAGAATCATCAATAGTGTCAAAATTTGACGGAGTAATAAAACTTGATAATGTAAAAGTTGTTGAGAAAGAAGGGGACAGTGAAAATAGCAAAATAGTGATTTCAAGATCAGGTGAATTGGAGATTAATGATCCTGAGACAAAAAGAGTATTTACGACAAAATATATTCCTTACGGATCAATATTGTATGTAAATGACGGTGACAAAGTTGAAAAAGGAAAGACATTGTGCGAATGGGATCCGTTCAATGCTACCATTGTTAGTGAGTTTGACGGAATTGTAGAATATATCGATATTATAGAAGGTGTTACATACAGACCGGAAAGAGATGATCAAACCGGTCATATTGAGAAGGTTATTATCGAATCAAAGGATAAGAGAAAAATTCCTACTATTCGAATTATAAATTCAATGGGAGAGGAGTTGAAAATTTATAACCTACCGGTAAGGTCTTATATTTCAGTTGAAAACGGAGATGAGATAAAAGCAGGTACTTTGATTGCTAAGATTCCGAGAAAACTTGGCCAGATCCAGGATATTACCGGAGGTCTCCCGAGGGTTACCGAATTATTTGAAGCGAGGAATCCTTCAAATCCTGCTATCATCAGTGAAATTGACGGTATTGTCTCTTTTGGTAAAATAAAAAGAGGTAAAAGGGAAATAAAAGTTGTCGATGAGAAAACAGGACAAAAGAGCAAATATCTGATTGGACTTTCAAAGCATATTTTAGTACAGGACGGTGACTTTATTAGAGCCGGTACTCCTTTATGTGACGGACCTATTACTCCAACAGATATTTTGAATATCAAAGGACAATATGAAGTTCAGAAATATCTTCTTAATGGTGTTCAGGAAGTTTATAGATCACAGGGTATTGATATCAATGATAAACACATTGAAACAATAGTAAGACAAATGATGAGACATGTGGAGATAATTGATGCCGGTGATACCAATTTCCTTGAGAAAGAAACTGTAGAAAAACTTGTTTTCCTTGATAAAAATGAATGGATCTATGACAAAAAAGTGATTACGGATATCGGAGGAAGTACAAGTTATAAAAAAGGACAAATTGTTTCAGACAGGGAAATTAGAGAAGAAAATTCATTTTTGAAAAGAAATGATAAAAAACAATTGAAGTACAGAGATGCAATTCCTGCAACAAGCAGACCTGTCCTACTCGGTATTACAAAAGCATCATTGAATACTTACAGTTGGATATCAGCTGCGTCATTCCAGGAAACGACAAAAGTACTTAGCGAAGCTGCTTTCGGAGCTAAAAAAGACAATCTTATTGGTCTTAAGGAGAATGTTATCGTCGGTAAGAAAATACCTGCAGGTACGGGAATGCGCAAGTACGATAATCTTTTCGTATATCCTAAAGAAGAAATTGAAGAAGAAGATTTGGAAATGGAAACTGAAATGGATAATGAATAGAATTTGTCATTAAATTATAGAAAAAAAAAACTGCTTCATATTTTTGAAGCAGTTTTTTTTGTTTTCAAAACTATATTTTCATCAGTTTCTTAATTACAATATTTTTATCACCATATAATATCAAATTGTGTATTCCCGACACTAATTGACTTATGTCAATCCTTGCTTTGAAAGGTATTTCCATTTCCTTTATTCCCGATGTTGAATAAATGATTATTCTATTGAAATTTACGCCTTGCGTATTTAAATAAATATAATCACTAACGGGATTGGGATAGATCATAATATTATTATCCTCATATTCCAAAACCTTTGTTATTTTTTCTATATCACGCATATATCTAGGCAAAATTTGATAACCTTCATTGTATGGTTTGGTCGGATCGTACTGTCCGCCGATTCCTGTAAGATTGAATGTATAATCAGGAGCGGATACTGTTGCCAAATCCACGTTATTGTCAATTCTCATTGCGTATTCATTAACTCCATCTGTTACAGTAACATTAAAACTGCTGCCGTCACCTTTCCATTCATTGACATCTTTTAATTTACAATTCTTTATGGTTATCAATTGGGATTCGGAATTTTCATTTAATTCATTGACGATATATGGCGGATATAGATTATTGTCTTGGCTGATCATTTCAATGTTTTGAGGAATTATTTGTAATAATCCGTTGTATTGTCCGATTTTTCCTTTGATACTGATATAATCTCCTTCATTGACAGTATAACCGAAGTCATCACTGGAACTGAATACACCGATACCATTTTTGAGCTGATCTATTATTGTGAATTGCAATCCGGTTGATCTTAGATTAACACCGTATACAACTCCTCTTAATTCGCATAGTTGTCCGATTGAAGTGCCTACACCTTCATCATCGATTTCAGTAACTTCTCCAACCGCCTTATAAGGATATGCTTCAGCATTGTAAGGCTCAATGTCGGTTTTATATCTCGGTAAAAGTTGGTATCCGTCAAATAAAGGTTTGATCTTGTCATATTGTCCTACTAAACCTGTAACATTAAATGTTCCTACCGGAGCAGGTAGCCCGAAAATCTTACAATCAGCATCAATTCTTATAGTGAAAGTGTCTGTCTCATTGGCGACTTTTACATTGAAACCACTTCCTGTATTCGACCATTTTAATGGATTTACCAAATGAACGTTCTCTAATGTGATAAGTTGTCCTTCAGTGCTCTCGTTCATTTCAGTGATTATTACCGGATCATTTATTATAGAATCCTGTTTAAGCAACACAACGGAATCCAGTTTTATCTGTTCCAATCCGAAGTATTGATTTATTTTTCCCCAAAGAGCTATTCTATCACCTTCGTTTACGGTATAACCGAAGTTTTTTGATGAACTATAAGTCCAGATTCCCCTTCCAAGATCATCTGTTATAACAAATTGCAAACCTTTTTTATTATAATTAATTCCATAAACGGTTCCTTCCACATAAGGATGCAATTGGGGATCTAATATTACTCCTGTCGAATCTGTATTGTGAAGATATTCAACTTCATAAGAGCAGTAGTTGAAATTACCCGGATTGGCATGAATTTCTATTCCATTATATTGGAATCCGGCATAAACAGGAGAAGCCTGCCAATTGGAACCAATATTATTATCGGAAAGAAGATCACATAATGATAATGAATATCCTTGTCCGTCAGCTAATTTAGTCCAATCATCTGTATCTTGATATTTCACAACATCTATTGTATCACCTGAATCACTGATTAAATATATATTATCATCCTTGTTGTCTAAGTTTCCTGTCTGCCATTCCAAATTAGAAACATTGAAATAACTACTGAAAACAGTAGCATCTTTGCATAATGTTAATATATTATGCGGCTTGATATAATTATCGTTGAATTGATAATCTATATTTTTTGCGCGTAATCTAAAGCCATTTAAAAATACGGTATCTGCTTCCGCATTATAAATCTCAATAAACTCCAAACTGTCTGGATCGCCCGGATCATTATACATTATTTCAGTGATTATAAGTTTGACTGTTTTATCTCCGGAGACAGTATCACAACTGATAGAGTTAGGTGCTCCGGGAGTGCATTCAAATTCTATGCCATTGATAAATATCCCCGTTTGATTTATTGAGGCTTTCCAATTTTTGGCAATGGAATTATCTTTTGAGATATCACACAATTCCAAAGAAGGTCCTTCGCCATCCGGTGTGTCCACCCAATCACCACTATCATCATAGTCAACCGAGTCTAATGTGTTGCCATTATTGTCGGATAATACAATTGTTTCTCCGGAATTTTTCAAACCTCCGCTTGACCATAAGATAGCATTAATACCAAAATCTTTTATCACAGCACTGTCTTTTGCTACAACCAGATATGTTGCCGGAGGGAAAAGATAACTGTCAAATGTTAGTTTTACTCCATCTGTAAAAGCATAATCTTTTAAGTCAATTGTATCGTTGCTTGAATTATATAATTCAATATATTCGTGCAAATCGTCTCCGCTTTCGGGAGGATTGTACATGATTTCCGTAATTATTATTTGTGAATTTAACGATGATATGATCAATAAACTTAAAATGGGGATTAAAACAATTATTTTTTTCATGATTTAAGGTTTAATTTAAGGAATAATAGTATTTTGTAAAAATATCGAAAAAATATCAAAATAACAATTTATTTTTATTTTAATTCTATATTTGCAAAAACAAAAATATCAAATTGCAATCTGTTTAGTTGATTGTCAGAGATGTTTTTTCAGTATATACTCTCTTTTTTTACAGATTAAATAATAATTTAACTTATTGATTTCTTTATTTTTAATTTGAATACATTAAGTATTTTATGAATTTATAAAAAATTAATATAAAAAAATTATATATATTTTAAATTTCCTTTTATTTTTGTAACCAAATTAACCAAACTAAATTAAACTTATGAAAAAACTA
>Ga0256913_10000725_pt1 | contig 17022 bp, 19 predicted proteins | sample Axial_MatmetaG_FD_185970 | JGI IMG/M metagenome (GOLD analysis project Ga0256913, IMG submission 185970) | Deep-sea worm associated microbial mat communities from Axial Seamount, Juan de Fuca Ridge, Pacific Ocean - Axial_Mat | ecosystem: Environmental > Aquatic > Marine > Oceanic > Microbial... | reverse complement strand
TTTGGGCTTACTTTGTCGCTATCTCTCTCTTCATGTATGGATATTGGTTTGCAAATATTTATCATGACAGGATACTCATCTATAAATATCTGTTTTATAGCCAATATAGGTAGAGTGACAAGTGCTCCGAAGCCCTCTTCACCAAAACCAGCCTCAAAGCTAAAGTATGACTTCTCTATCTTAGCAGTTTTAAATGCATATTTAACCAACATAAATAGAACAGTATCTCCAAACTCATCAGATATATCTTTTGGTAATTCAGGTTCAAAGTGAAGAAACTCTGTCTCGCATACCAAAGCGAACTCTTGGTTATTTTCTAATAAAAAATTGATAGTTTGATTCAATTGAGATGATACTAGTTCTTGATAGCCTAATGTCTGAAATATATCTGTTTGCATAATATTCTCTTCTTTTAAAATTTATTATTTATGATATTATCATATCATTTATTAGATTAAGCTATTATTTATGGATTTTGAATTATATAGATTTGGTATAAAATATTTATATCTCATATTGAGACAAAAAAACAGATTAAAGCGATATTATGATAATCTATACCAAACAATCAAGGATTAGGTAGATAAATGTCAGAACAGAGACTCAAACAGATCAAAAGTGTTGGATTTATCCTCAAGCCTGATACTCCAGAGATAAAAGATCTATATATTGAGATAAAACTCAAGTTTGAAACAAAAGGTATATCGGTTTTATTGTCAGAGAGATCTGCTACTATGATAGGTGAGGTTGGATTGCCTTTTGAGAGGTTGTGCGAAGAGGCAGATTTCTTAGTATCTTTAGGTGGTGATGGTACTCTACTGTCGTTAGTGAGGCGTAGTTATGGATATGATAAGCCAGTCTTGGGTATCAATGCAGGCAATTTAGGATTTTTGGCAGATATCAAGATAGAAGAGATAGATATATTTTTGGACAATCTGCTAGATGGGAACTACCGTATAGATGATAGGATGATGATAGAGGGGTATATAGATTCACAACAAGGCAGAAAAAACTTCTATGCCTTCAATGATGTAGTGATCACTCGCTCTACTATCTCAAAAATGGCACGGATAGATGCCTCTATAGATGGTGAATGGTTCAATACATATAGCGGTGATGGACTTATTATATCTACACCTACAGGCTCTACAGCATACTCTATGGCAGCTGGAGGTCCTATCATGTATCCACTCACAAAGGCATTTATCATGACTCCTATATGTGCCCACTCACTTACGCAGAGACCTTTGGTAGTACCTGCTGATTTTGTGATAGAGCTTCACTCCCCAGATGCCAAGATCATAGCTATGATAGATGGTCAAGATGATTATGAGCTAAATATAGGGGATCAACTCATCATAAAAGGTGCAAAAATAGGTGCAAAACTTCTACATAAAGTAGAACGAAACTACTTCTCTGTTCTTAGAGAAAAACTATCTTGGGGTGATGCAAATTGAGTATAAATAGACTATATATCAAAGAGTTGATATCATTTGATGAAGTTGAGTTGGAGTTTGGTAAGGGGTTGATAGTAGTTACAGGACCTAGTGGTGCGGGCAAATCGCTACTTATGCAATCTATCTTGTCAAGTTTTGGATATGGTGGAAATGAGGCAAAGATATCTGAAGTCACTCTAAATAGACCAAAAAATATGCACTCTGAAGCATATGAGCTTGATAATGAGTTGGTGATAAAGAGTTTGAAAAAAGATCGTTCAAGACTCTATCTGAATAGTCAGAATATATCCAAAAAAACACTCTATTCACTCTTCTCGTCTAGTGTCAAATACCTAAGTGTAAGAGATAAGAGTGGATTTGAGAGTGCCACACTTATAGATATCATAGATAGATCTCTCTTATCAAATAGTAGATCATTTGAAAAATTGTTAAAAGAGTATCAAGATAGATATAGAGACTACAAGAGAAAATTGGGTGAACTAAATAGTATAAAAGAGGATGAAAAGAGGCTTTCAGAGCTGATAGAGTATACAACATATGAGATAGAGAAGATCAAGTCTATAGACCCTAAGATAGATGAAGATAGAGATCTAATAGCGATCAAACAGAAACTATCCAAAATAGATAAGATCAATGATGCACTATCACAAGCAAATAGTATCTTTATGTATGAAGAGTCTATATATGAAGTCTTTAGACTTCTTGATAAGGATATTGGATATTTCAATGATGCTATGAGTCAACTTCACATAGATTTTGAAGAGAGCTATCTGTTGGCTGAAGAGTTGGCTGATGTAGATGTCGAAGAGGTGTTGGATAGACTTGAGAAGTTGTCATGGCTAAAGAGTCGCTATGGATCTCTATTGGATGCTATAGAGTATTGTAAATCAAAAGAGAGAGAGTTGATAGGGTATCAAAATATAGAACAAGATAAGAGTAAACTAGAGTCATTTTTGTCATTAGAGTACTCTGAACTCAAAATCTTAGCACAAAAGATATCAAGACATAGACAAAAAGAGGCGATTAAGATCGAAAAAGAGTTGAGTGCCTATCTACTTGAGCTAAAGCTACCAGATGTAAAATTTTTATTTGAAGAGTTGAGTTTGGAGGAGTTTGGTATAGATAGTGTAGATATGAGTATAGGTAGCTCTACTACATCTACACTAAGTGGAGGAGAGTTCAACAGACTAAGATTGGCTCTTCTTGTGGTATCTATGGATAGTAGCCACAGTAACGATGGTATCATTATACTTGATGAGATAGATGCAAATGTAAGTGGTGATGAGTCTATAGCTATAGCAAATATGATCTCAAAATTATCAAAATCATACCAACTCTTTGCTATATCACACCAAGCTCACCTATCTGCAAAAGCAGATCAACATATATTGGTAAATAAAAGTAGTGGTGTAAGCTATGCTAAGGTTTTGGATGAAGATGAACGGATAGCAGAAATATCTCGTATCATAGGTGGAGAAGAGTTGGATAGAGAGGCAGTAGCATTTGCCCAAAAATTAAGAGATAGTATAGAGAGGTAGATATCATGATAGTTGATACACATTGTCACTTGGATGATCCTAGATTTGATGAGGATATAGAGTTGGTTTTGAGTCGTGCGATAGAGCATGGTGTAGAGAAGTTCATCATCCCTGGAGCAGATCCAAAGAGTTTAGATAGAGCAGTTGAGTTAGCAGATAGATATGAACAGATATATTTTGCTGTAGGTGTGCACCCCTATGATGCCAAAAATTATGATAGAGAGTCACTGCTACCATACACAAAACATAAGAGGTGCATAGCTATCGGTGAGTGTGGGCTTGACTACTATCGCCTACCTAGCAATGAAGATGAGATCATACTTGAAAAGGAGTTGCAAAAGGAGGTCTTTGTCGATCAAATCTTGTGGGCAAAGGAGTTGAACAAACCTCTGATAGTACATATAAGAGACTCTAGCGTAGACTCTATGGAGCTTCTTGAGAAGTATGCTGGAGATAGAGGTGGTGTGCTTCACTGCTACAATGCTGACGAACAACTACTAAAACTAGCTGATAGAAATTTCTATTTTGGTATAGGTGGAGTATTGACTTTCAAAAATGCTAAAAAATTGATAAATGTCTATCCCAAAATTCCAAAAGATAGACTACTTGTAGAGACAGATGCCCCATACCTGACCCCACACCCACATAGAGGGGAGAGAAATGAGCCACTATATACTACATATATAGTAGAGAAGATGAGCATATTGAGTGAAGTTGAGTCGGATGATATCAAGAGTATCACAACCAAAAATGCAAATACTCTCTTTGGACTATAGCTATAGACTCTGACTATATTTTGAGTCAAAAACCATTATCTGAATATAATGGCTTTTGTGTGTTTGGACTATTGGAGTGGTGCATCTATCATATTTGACCCATCACACTCAACCAATGAGTAGTTGCACAACACCCTATATACGCTATCTGGCTCTCTTGTAACACCATCCATTATGCTATTTGCTTCATTTATATCATCTCTTTGAGCATCTACAAAAGATAAGCCGACAACTGTTTTGTTATTTAGAAATTTTGCATCATCACCTGATGCACCATTGAGTACTGCTAGTATGAACATAGATCGAGAGACCCTACCACTCTCTAACTCACCTATCCAAAAATCCATACCCCCACTATCAGGGGCGCGACTAAATAGATTGTCATATATTGTAACTACAAAATCTTCATTGCTGAACTCATCTGGATAGAGTGTTTTGGTCTCAGTCTGACCAAAAAAGCTCACCGCTATATCTTCGAGACTTAAGCCACAATTTACCCAATAGTTTAATCCTGTAGAGTCTGGAGCACGATTGAATGTTGCTATATATAGTTTAGTTACATTCTCTTTGGTCGATATAGTTGCATTTAGAGTGGTTGCAACAAACAGAAGTGAAAATAGTAAATTTTTCAACATAATATATTCCTCATATCATAAAATTATTTGTATGCTAAAACATACTTTAGTATTGTAATTATGACTATGAAATGTCATTAAAATATCTCTTATTACAAAAATTTTATATAAAAATGAAAAATTTGTATTTTTTTTGATAAGTTGGTCAATTTATGAAGTAGAAATATAGATATAAAGGGAGAATATAGAGATACCATAGTTGAAAATATCTTCAACTATGGGATAATTTGATAGTATGGTTATCTATTTGATAGAGCTCTCATACATTTTAACTGCTTTGTTCATGTTCTTAAGTAGAGGCATATTGAGCTTCTCTGCTTTAGCTAGAGCTTCGTCTGAAGTATCTACACCCTTGATGATAGGAGAGTAGTCAGCCCATAGCTTCTTGACTACCTCTAGTTGAGCTTTGATATCACCATTATTTGTACCAGCTATAAGATCATTGAGTGTATTCTCAAAGAGATCAGCTGTCTTTTTGATATTTGCTTTGTTAGCATCTGCATCTATACCATTTGCTACTAGTAGTAACTCTTTAGTCATCTTCTGAGTCAACATTCTCTGCTTACCTGCTAGGTTGATAGTCTTTGCCATAGCTGGATCGAGTGAAGAACCACTAGCTTTTGCATACATCTGTACAGCTTTGTTCATGTTTTTGAGAAGAGGGATATTCTCTTTTGCGATAGCCTCTAGTGTCGCTTTATCTGCACTACCAGATGCCACTTTGTCTACATTTGCCTTAAAAGGAGTCCATAGGTCAGATACCACTTTGAGTTGTGCCAAGATATCTTTGTTGGTTGTTGCAGGTAGATTGAGTCCGCTATCACCTGCTACCAATCCCTTGAGAGTCTTATCAAATAGAGATGAAGTAGCTTTAAGATTTTTGATATTTGCATCTTTATCTATACCTTTAGCTATAAATAGAGCCTCTTTACTCATCTTCTGAGTCAACATTCTCTGCTTACCTGCTAGGTTGATCACTACACCACTCTGCTGTTTTGTCTGTGCAGTTGCACTTGGTGCACTCTCTGCTACTAGTTGAGTAGTTACACCCATACCCAAACAAACACTTAACGCTGCTACTGAAAACAATTTTTTCATTCCAAAACTCCTTTTAATTTAAGTAAGAGTAAACATATCATATATTAGCTTAAATTAACTATATATAGGGAGGGGATAATTCTATTTTTTATAATGATTGTATATATTTGACTAATTGTTAATTGGTTTAAAACTTTTTTAATACTGTCTATTTAGTACTGTTTTTATATTTGTACTGCACAATTTGGGTTCAACCCGAATTGTGCAGTATAGATCATAAAACTAGCATAATTCTTGTCGAAATGGGTTATAACATCTTTGCAAAGTCAGAGAAGATATATGAACTCTCGTGAGGTCCTGGGCTAGACTCTGGGTGGTGCTGGACTGACATAATAGGAGAGTCATCATACTTTAGCCCCTCTATAGTGTTGTCAAATAGATTGGTATGTGTAACTGTAGCTACCTCTGTGATATTGTCAGGTACATTGTAGTTGTGATTTTGTGCTGTTATCTCTACATTGCCATTGGCTTCATTTTTGACTGGATGATTTCCACCATGGTGTCCAAACTTGAGCTTGTATGTATCGTATCCATGTGATATAGATAGAAGCTGATGACCTAGACATATACCAAATAGCGGTATCTTGGCATCTATAAGTTTTTTGATCTTCTCCTGCTCCTCTTTGAGTATGAGTGGATCACCAGGTCCATTAGATAAAAATACTCCATCTATCTCTTTTGCATTATACTTCTCTATGATACTAACTGCTTCTATAGAGTTGGGTACTACTTGGACTTCCATACCTGCGTGTGTAAGTTCATTGAGTATATTTCTCTTGATACCAAAATCAAGGGCAATTATCTTTTTGTTGGTATTTGGTTTTTCATAACAGAAATCTACAGCATTATATCTGCCCTCTGTATGTATATATGGCTCTTTAGTACTTACTTGCTCTATATAGTTGATCTCCTCTATTCTTGGAGTCTCTTCTAGTATCTTTTTGAGCTCTTTTGTATCATCTATCTCTGTGGAGGCTATCATCATCATAGAACCCTCATCTCTAAGCATCTTTGTCAAAAATCTACTATCTATGTCAGTAATACCCATAACACCATATCTCTCTAGTAGTATATGTAGTGGCTCTTGTGACCTAAAGTTAGATGGTCGTGGATGGTAGTTTCTTACTATGATACCTTTGCAGTGAGCTATACTACTCTCCATATCTTGCTCATTTGATCCAACTATACCTATCTCAGGCATTGTAAAAGTGACAAATTGACCAGCATAACTAGGATCACTAACTATCTCTTGATAACCTGTCATAGATGTATTGAACACCACTTCACCAACTGTTGTGCCATTAGCCCCAAAGCTCTTGGCTTCCAAAATAGTACCATTTTCAAAATATAGTGTAACTCTCTGCATCATAACATCCCCCTTTTTGCTAACTCCTCTTGATATAATCTCTCATACAATAGCTCATAATCTTGTGTGCCAGGTATAATCTCTCTATCCATATGTTTAATCTTCTCATATACTATATCATCTATCTCATCATACGCATTGGCAAATGCTTTAAATGCTTTAAAGATCACATTTTTGACCTGATTTTCATTGACATCATACTCTACTAGATAGTTCTCATATAGCTCATCTAGTATGGTATGAGCTAAGTCATTGTACCTATCATCATAATTCATAATCACACCATGCTCTGGTGCCATTCTCTTTTTGATCATAAAAAATAGTTGTCTCTCATCTACATGTTGAAACTCTATCTCATCATAATTTTCATCCAATATATCTTTAACTTTGCTATCTAACTCACTCTCTTTTTTGAGATTGGTATCAATGATCTTTTTGATAGCTTCTACTGCAGCATCTCTGCCTTTTGTCATAGTGATAAATGGTGCATTTGCAAGATCTATACCTATCTTGGTAGCTACATAGCCTGTCTGTTGTGGTTTCAATCTCATAATGACCTCCTCAATAATATATAGTAATCTTCTAACTAACGAATAATCGTATCTTCTCTTTGAGGACTTGTAGAGATAATCCCCATCTTTGCACCTATCATCTCTTCGAGAGCCTCTATATATAGTTTGGCACTATCTGGAAGATCATCAAAATCTCTTATCCCCTCTGTCTTTGTCCAGCCTCTAAAGCTTTTGTATATAGGTTTGGCATCTTCTAGATCGTATGGTACATAGTTTATCTCTTTGCCATCTACCTCATAAGCTACACATACTTTGATCTCATCAAATCCATCCAAAACATCAAGCTTCATCAGTGCTACCTGATCTACACCATTGATACGGACAGCATGTTTCATCGCTACAGCATCAAACCACCCACATCGTCTAGGACGACCTGTAGTAGTACCAAACTCATGACCATTCTTACGCAATCTCTCTGCATCTTTGCCAAAATCCTCACTAGGGAATGGTCCATTACCTACGCGAGTACAGTAGGCTTTGGCTATGCCTGTCACTTTGCCTATATCTTTATGGTTGAGCCCCAATCCACTAGATGCTCCTGCACTTACTGTCGTGGAGCTAGTGACGAAAGGATATGTACCATGATCTATATCTAACATAGTACCTTGAGCACCCTCTAGTAGTACTCTCTTGTTGTTATCAAGAGCCTCCCATACTAGTAGTGTAGTATCTACAATGTATGGAGATAGATACTCATTGTATCCTATAAGCTCATCTAGTAGCTCTGATCTAGTTGGGATCTCTACTCCCATAACTTCAAAGATGGAGTGGTTTTGCTCAAAGTATGATATGATCTTATCTGTCAACTTTTCAGGATCAAGAAGCTCACCCACTCTGTGACCTACTCTTGCTATCTTGTCTCCATATGCTGGTCCTATGCCTTTGCCTGTAGTACCTATGGCTTTGTCACCCTTCATTCTCTCTCTAGCTTGGTCTATTTGAGCGTGATATGGTAGAAGAAGGTGGGCTTTGTCAGATATATAGAGTCTATCCTTAAGATCATCAAATTGGCTCATCTCTTTTATGAAATCTACAGGTGAAAGCACTACTCCATTGCCTACTATATTTTTGGCTTTTGGATTGAGTACACCAGATGGTATAAGGTGTAGAGCATACTTCTGTTCACCTACTACTATGGTGTGTCCTGCATTGTGTCCACCTGCAAATCTACACACTAGATCATGTCTTTGTGCCATATGATCTACTATCTTACCTTTGCCCTCATCTCCCCACTGGAGTCCTACGATCAGATCGGCTCTATTCATTTTACTATCCATCCTTATTCTCTACTCATTTTATAAGCTATACACTCATCTGTATATAGTGCAAACCCAGCTGCGTCTATCTCATCTACTCTATATATACCACCCATTGCTAGAAGGGTATTATCTTCAAACATCTTGAATGTCAATGAGTCATAATAACGCATCTTTGTATAGTATAGCGGAGAGATCACAATATTTTCATACTCTATCTCTCTGACTGCACTACTTATCCTCTCTAGCTCCTCTGCTATATCTGTAGGGAAGTTAGATAGATCAGATAGGTCATCTATCTTATGTATCCTTACCAATTGATCTATCCAAGGGTAGTTGGCTTTGAGTATCTGCTCTATATTTGTAGATTTTAGAAGATCTAGTGATATGCCATACTTCTCGCTAAGTAGGTGTGGTATACGAATATTTGCCAACTGCAATATAGGTCTCATATCCAATCTATCCATGATCTCTATAGTGGTATTTGCTACTTGAGCAAAACTCCCACCTATCACCTCTGCACCGACTTGATACTGCTCTTTAGTAGGGAATGTCAGGGTTGGTTGTATATAAAACCACCTCTTTGACTCCATACTTCTGCCCAATCTTTTAGTGACTATACGAACTACATCTACTGTACTATCTGCTCTGAGTGTCACTTCGTGATTGGACTCATCGTTTAGTCTGATGAGTGGTTTGAGATCACCAAAGCTCTCATGTTGATGGTATGAAAATATAGGTGTAACTATCTCCTCATAGCCCAATGACTCAAGGGTCTCACCTGCTATATGCTCTATATTTCGCTTGATCTTAGCACTACTGCCGAAGTAGAGTCTACTACCATTAGGTATCTCATGTTCAAATATCATATAGCATCTCTCTTGCTTAGCACTCTCTTGAAGTATATCTCATTATATATACGACTAGCACTACCGTCAAACTCTCTACGACCTATATTGTCTAGTGCTAACTCTATAGCATTGACTACCCATACCATCTCATACGGCTCTATGAGTCCCATATGGTTGATGCGAAAGATTTTGCCTTTGAGGTGATCTTGACCCCCTGCCACATTCACACCAAAATCACTCTTGAGTATAGATCTTATCCGTGAAGCATCCATATCATCTATGGTTGTCATAGATTTGGCTGGTACTTTAGGGTATGAGTGTAGTCCTATACTCTCCAATGCATATCTAGTAGCTTCAGATCTAAGAGCTGTATCAGAGTATAGTTTGTCAAACCCTTCACCCTCATCTATCCTCTTGAGTATCTCTCTAAGACCTATGATGAGTGTAGTAGCAGCTGTGTATGCTGTAGTGTTTTGAGACTGTTTTTTGATCTCTGATGCAAGATTGAGATAGTAGCCTTTCCCATCTCCTATCTTCTCTATAGCCAAGCTACTCAACCCCAATATAGACAATCCTGGAGGTAGCATTAGAGCCTTTTGACTACCTGCTATTATACAATCAATATGATCTACTGCTATCCTCTCTACGCCTATAGCAGTGATACCATCTGCTATCACCATAATATTTGGGTTGATCTCTTTGACTGCTTTTGCTATCTCCTCTACTGGGTGACGCAATCCACCTGCTGACTCTGATATCTGTATCGCTATAGCATCTATATTGGGATCTGCTTTTATGGCATCTACCACATCCTCTATGGAGGCAGGAGTATCCCACTCATACTTAAGCTCGACATTTTTGAGTCCACTAGCTACTGCTATCTTCCCAAATCTCTCACCAAACTTTCCTGAGTTGATACTAAGTAGTGTATTGTGACATAGATTGACTACAGCAGACTCCATAGCTCCTGTACCTGATGATGCCAACATGATCACTTCATCAGTTGTAAATAGCTTAAATAGTAGCTCTCTAGTCTGAGCAAATATAGCTTCAAACTCTGCTGTACGGTGGTGTATAGTCTCCCCTGCCATAGCCACACGGACAAACTCTGGCACAGGTGTAGGACCTGGTGTAAAAAGTAACATTGATATATCCCCTATTTTCTTATCGCATAATTGGGTGAGATTATATCCAAATTGTAGTTAGGTATGGGTAAAATATTCACTCTGTTGTATAACACCATAGACTATCTCAAGAGATCATAGAGTCTAGATCAAAGCTAAATTATACTATTTTGATAATTGATCATTTGCAAATATCTATAGTGTGGGGATGGTAACATATATACTTCACAGCATTGATATAGCTTAAGTTACTTAACTCTATATCGCTATATGCTATATCAAATGCAGTACCATGATCTACGGAGGTGCGGAGTATTGGTAGATTGAGTGATACATTGATACCCTCATCAAAATATAGAGCTTTGAGCGGTGCCAACCCTTGATCATGATACATCGCTACATAATATCTGTAGTTGGATCTCACTCTAGGTGTGAATGCCACATCTGGTACAAGTGGCTGAGTAAATATATCCAATCCCAATAGATCATGACTACTCGATATAGCCTCTCTTATGATCTGCTCTTCACTACCCAATACACCATCATCTCCTGCATGTGGATTGAGTCCCAATATAGCTATCTTCTCACCACTATCAACCCTATGAGATATGGAGTGATAAAAATTTGTCAAAAATCTACTTAGATCATCCACTTTGATACTATCTGCTACATCTCTAAGTGGTATATGCTCTGTGAAGAGAGCTACATACATCTCGTCACATCCAAGCATCATGATGGCATCTGCTCCAAATATATCTCTTAGAGCATCGGTATGACCTTTGTAGTCTATATCTGCAAGTTCCCAAGCTTTTTTGTGTATAGGTAGTGTCACTATGGCATCTACTTCACCAGATCGTGCCAACTCTATAGCCTTGAGAAATGAGTCGTAACTATATCTACCACTTGGGGCAGTCGCTTGTGATGGTGTGATAGTAAACTGCTCTGCTTTTGGTGAGATAGTCTCAAATCCATCAGGTATAGCTATATTTAGCACTCTACTAGCCTGATGCAACATCTCTATATCTATGCAGTATATAGGCTCGACTATCTTTGATATCTCTATGTGATTTTTGAGAGCCAACTCTATACCTATACCGTTGAGGTCTCCTATGGAGATAGCTACTTTTGGCATATCTTCTACCTCAATATAAGTGAACGCATATCTACAATAGCACTCTCAAGACCTGCAAATATTGATCTAGCTATGATGGATTGTCCTATATTTAGCTCCTCTATGGTCTCTATATCTACTATCTCTTTGACATTTTGGTAGTTGAGTCCATGTCCTGCTGCAACCCTCAACCCCATCTCTGTGGCATCATAGCTAAGAGATCTAAGTAGTTTTAGTTCATCGTTGAGCATCTTCTTTAGCTCCTCTCTTGATAGATCTAGTTGAGGTATAGTGTGGTGTGTATTGGCTAGATTTCCATACAACATAGCGTATATATTGGCATATTTGCCTGTATGAAACTCTATCCACTCTACACCCAACTCTTTAGCAGCCTCAACACTCTCTATGGTAGGATCTATAAAGAGTGATACCTCTATCTCGTTACTGTGAAGCTGAGATATGGCTCTCTTCAGTTGATGCTGTTCTCCTACTACCGACAACCCACCCTCTGTAGTCACCTCTTCTCTCTTCTCTGGTACTATAGTTGCACGGTGTGGCTTGAGCGTAGTGACTATATCTATGATCTCAGTAGCAGTAGCACACTCTAGGTTTACAGGTATAGATGATAGCTTTATGATATTTTGTGCATCTTGATCATTGATATGTCTTCTATCCTCTCGTAGATGTATGGTGATCTGATCTGCTCCAGCTCTCTTGAGTATGCTTATAGCATCTAGTGGATTTGGGTCAGCTATCCCTCTAGCCTCTCTAAGTACAGCTATATGATCTATATTTACACCAAGTAGCATATGTTCTCCTTCTATTTTTTGATACTTGTATGGTATGACATGAAGTCATTGCACATGTTTTCATCACCACTCATCAATCCTATAGCGATATACTCTCCATAGTACAACTCTATATTACATGTAGAGAAACCCCTCTTGACTATCACTTCACCTATCCTCTTTTTGCTTTGGCTTAGTGATTTTTCATAGCCTAGAAACATATCTTTGACATACTCCATAGAGTCACTACAGCTCAATAAATTTTTGGTATCTTTCGAGCTATTTTTATACTCTATACTATATGGTCCCATTGTCATGTGACATCTGCCTGACTCTCCATTATTATCATGAGCGGTTCTGATGTTTTGGTTGTTATCTATATCTATTGTAGGTTTCATATCTGATATATTTTGTTGTTTACAAGGTACTATATAGTTCATGTTTCCTTTTCTCTCGAAGCACTCTCCATTCTCCATGACAACTTGTGCATATATAGAGATATTTAAAAGTAGTATCATAATGATCTTCATTAAAACTCCTGATCTATCGTTAAATTTCTGTATTATATCCAATTTAGTTGTTTACTATATGATAGATTTGATTTTGTGGTTTTGAATAGATTGAAAAGATCCAATGTAGTTAGAAGTGGATAGATAACCCATCTCACAAGATATGAGAGGGTTGGTTGTGTAAGTATTACTTTCTTCTGAGCTCTTTGATACGAGCTGCTTTACCTTTGAGTTCTCTAAGATAAAATAGTTTAGCTCTTCTAACTCTACCTCTTCTAAGTACCTCTATGCTCTCGATACTATCTGAGTATAGTGGAAATACTCTCTCAACACCTATACTGTTGGCACCCATCTTTCTCACCATAAATGTACGACCTGTACCTTCACCTCTAAGAGCTATACATATACCTTCATAGTTCTGTACTCTCTCTTTGCTACCCTCTTTGATTCTGACGGCTACTTTTAGAGTATCACCAGCTCTAAATGCAGGAATATTTTTCTTTTCTATTTGAGCTTGTTCAAAACTCTCTATATACTTGTTTCTCATAATTTACCCTTTGTTTTTATCTTCTGATAGAGATCAGGTCTGAAGTACTTTGTTTTATACAAAGATAGTCTTCTTTTCAAGGCTGTGATATTACTATGATTACCCTTTGAAAACTCTGAAATTATACTCATTTCTTCATAATTTATCGGTTTTGTAAAAGATGGTGCTTCTAGTAGAGGTTCATCGAAGCTCTCTACACTCAAAGAGTCACTATTGCCAAGTACCCCATCTACATTTCTACTGATAGCATCACACACTACCATACTAGCCAACTCTCCACCTGTGAGTATATAGTCACCTATAGAGAATAGTTCATCAGCTCTACTCTCGATCACCCTCTCATCTACCCCCTCATATCGTCCTGATACTAGTATGATATGGCTCTTTTTTGCCAATCTTATAGCATCACTCTGCAAAAAGGGTTTGCCTACTGGTGTCAAGAAAATAGTGTGTGCTTGGGGTGAACTCTTTTTGATATCATCTATAGCATCTATGAGAGGTTGAGGAGTCATCAGCATACCTGCTCCACCGCCTATCATAGGGGCATCTACCTTTTGATGTCTGTTTGTGCTATAGGATCTAGGATTTATAAAGTCTAGTGAGATAGTACTCTTCTCTATAGCTCTTGACAAGATAGAGTCGCAAAAGTACCCCTCTACTATAGAGGGAAAGAGTGTCACGAAGGTAAAATGCATCAACTAGCCTCTAATATCTCTTTGGTATCTTTCGTGGATAGCCTACCTGATGATATATCTGCTTCTATTATATATCTAGGTATATATGGCACCATGAAACTCTTTGGCATACCACTATCTAACAATTCTTGATCTGTATCTATGAGGAGATAGTCGACACCTACCATTCGTTGGATATCTACTACTTTGCCTAGTCTCTCTTCACCATCAACTACTATCAACCCTATGATATCAAACCAAAAGTGTTCACCGTCGTTGAGGTTACAATTTTTTAGAGTATCTTGTTTGGTGGAGTACAATCTTGTATTTGTGAGTTTTTTTGCACTATCTAATGTCTCATAGCCATAGAATCTGATAGTCCCACGAGATAAGTTGATATCAGCTATCGTTAGAGAACCTATATCACTCTGAAATTTTTGACCTATTTTGAACTGTTTTGTGAAATCTGTATCTAAATGGAGTTTAAGATCACCCCAAAGCCCGACCGTTTTGCCCAATTTGGCAATATAGAAACGATCCATTAGACTCTATAGTGATTTGACATTGACACGGTAGCTCTTGCCACCTTTTGCCTTACAGCCAGATATAACTGTTTTGATAGAGTTTATCATTCTTCCCTCTCTACCGATAAGTTTACCTACATCTTCACTCTGTGCATATATAGTAATCTCATCAAAACCCTTATCTATCTCTAGTATCTCTACTTTGATAAACTCTGGGTTTTTTACTAAAAGTTTGGCATACGAAGAGACAAATTCTTGTGTCATTTATGATTACTTTTTAGCCAATCTTTTGACAGTTGGACTCATCTGTGCACCAACACTTAACCAGTAGTTCAATCTCTCTTCGTCTAGTACCAACTCTTTGTCTGCACTTACAGGATTGTAGTGACCAATTGCTTCGATCCAACCACTATCTCTTCTCTTTCTACTATCTGTTACTACTATTCTATAGAAAGGTCTCTTTTTTCTACCCATTCTTGTCATTCTGATCATTGTCATTGTTGATTCCTTCAATTTTATATACTTAAATGCAAAGTCCTGACAACTGCTTTTAATGACTAAAACACTCATCAGCACTTTTTGGATTGAAATAATATCACAAAATTTATAAAACGACTATTAATATAGATCAAAATAATATACAAAATTTAATAATTAAGAACTCTATAGTATAATCCATTATGTATAAAAATCAACTAGATCACCAACTCCAAAAGGGTTTACCACATGCACTGCTCCTTTATGGAGACAATGATTACTATATAGATCACTATATAGATCACTATATAGATAGATTGGATGCTAGAGAGGATATGTTACTACTCTATTATGATGAGTGGAATTTCGCACAAGCTAAGGCATATCTATCTCAAAGCTCTCTATTTGGTGGTGTAAATATATTGATCATAAGGCATGACAAGAAGATACCCAAAAAAGAGCTAGATAGTCTCATCAAATATGCCAACATGAAACCTGACAACTATATAGTATTTGGATTTGATGGAGAGGCAAAAGATGCCAAGAGTATGCAGAGTAGCTTTAGTGAGAAAAATGGAGCCATATGGGTAAGGTTTTTTGAGTCAAATATCCGTGATGGAGTAGATATACTACAAAAAAAAGCCCATAATATAGGGTTGGATATAGATCACTATGCACTACAACATCTGATACTGATGCTCAATAACAATCTATCTCTTTGTAGTAATGAGTTGGATAAACTAGCTATCCTTGGTACAAAAATAACAAGCAAAGATATAGATAAGTTGGTATACTCTACCGCTCCATTGGCTATAGATCAGTTTCTTAGTACTCTTTTTGAGAAGAAGCCTATCGCAGAGATGATAGGTACACTTCTCGATCTAGGTGAAGATGAAGCATCTCTTATGCGTTCTACTCAAAGATTTGTCAATGAGATTTTTCTTTTTAATGCCTATATCAAGCTCTACGGTACTCCAGACTCCAAAGAGATACTAGGATATAAGCTTCCCAAACAGATAGAGGATAAAAAAGCACAACTTGCCATGCGTATAAGACCCGCATCACTACTCAACATCACAGAGTTTTTGCTCAATAGAGAGCTTGAGATGAAAAAAAGCAATAGCATAGGCAGAGAGGCTCTACTATATAGTACATTTATAGAGATGCAGAGGTACCTTTAGATATATGATAGATCATATAGCTTACAAGAGAGCATGATTTGGGATATCATTTAGTAGACTGAAATCCCTGCTCCTAAAAGATGGTGGTTTTTGTAGTCTCATTATACCATGGACATCTACTTATTGTAAGCACTCCTACTACTCATAGAGTATATAGAGTCAAAACCCAATCAAAAGTTATAATCCAACCTCACAAGAACTCTATCTAGGCTACCATCGACTGAAGCTCCGTTGATACCCTCTCCTATATCTTTATCTACATCCTCTATGTGATCATATACTATCTCTAGATTCCAGTTATCAGATGGAGTATAGGTCAATATAAGGTTTTGCTCATTTGCTTTATGCTCTATCTCACCCTCGTAGCTACCATAATCATAAGAGATAGATAGATTATCTACCCCTATAGTGGAGAGATCATAAGCTATAGAACCCTTCCAAGCTGTGGCATTCTGATGGAATGTAAATAGACCTGCTGTCATCTCAAACATGTTGACAAATCCAACACCTCCACCAAATCCACCAAAATACTCTCTAT